>ERZ857922.2198-NODE-2198-length-20600-cov-3.860647_pt1 | contig 20600 bp, 20 predicted proteins | sample MGYA00519579_ERZ857922 | MGnify/ENA primary metagenome ERZ857922 (study PRJEB31778, sample SAMEA3449375) | human gut metagenome | biome: human gut; feature: human-associated habitat; material: faeces | place: United Kingdom | collected 2010/2012 ... | reverse complement strand
CCGCGAGGTGTTTTTTGTGAACAAAGTTCACAGAAAACCCGAGAGTTGCGGCGCGGGGACTTATTTCACATCCCCTTTTTTCGTATTACTACATCTTTTAAATTTCCAGCAGTTCTTCACTTTTACAGCCGATTTCTCTTGCCAGACTTAACACATCAATCGCCCTTGTATGGTTGATATCCCTCTGACGCTGTTCAAAAAGCTGGATCTGACGAAGTGCCACACCACTCCTCTTTGCCAGCTCGCTCTGGGACAGACCGGATAACATCCGAAGCCGCTTCAAATTGGTTTCCACATAGTACTGATCCCATTTTTCATTTATGGTTTCTACAAATCTGGAAATATCCATTTCGTGATAAACTGGATACATGTTTAAAATCTCTTCGATTGAGACCGCATGATAGATTTTCATGAAGCTTCGCCCTGTGTACCATTGATAATAGGCCAGTGCCCAACCACACCAGTACTCCGGAGATTTATCCAGATACATTTCATCTTCCAGTTCTGGAATCAACAGACCTGATTTCCGAATTACTTCTTTTACCAGTTCACACCCGGTCTTTCCTGCCACATAAGTCGGATTTCCTGTCTGAAACTGCATTGACACATCCGATACCAGAAACATCTCATAAAACTGATTCGGAGGAAACTCATACGTATTTACCGCATAATCCATCATATCTCCAAGTATTTTTTGTGCATTATTCAAATAATCTTCAGAATAAGCGTGGATCATCATTTTCCATTTCCTCTCGCATAATATCCAATATAAACAGTTCGTTTAAATCTGCTTTCTGTCGTTTACTCATTCGATATTCTTTTCTGGCGGCACGCTCCCGCTCTATTTTCTTTATATAGTACGCCTGCATGTCAACCGGTTCACTTTTTACATATTGGATTTTTTCAAATGCCTGCGGACTTTTCAACACAATCTGCTCACCAAGTTTCCCAAGCTGCATAGCTTCCGAAAGCTTCTGTAACGAGATTACCCCTGCCACAAAATCCTGTGCAAACGAAAAATAAGAATCATCCGCCCGATATCCTATAATCACATCATATTCTGAAATATCCAGCAAAAAATGTTCTTTCAGATATCTTTTCCCCTCTTCTGCAATGCTTCCATTCTGCCAGTATGTCCTATTGGCAGCCAATAATGCAAGCCAATTTAAAATATTATACTTGCCATTATTCAGATTCAGCACCCGAAGCCCTTCCAAATCCAGCTTATATTGATTGACATATCCATTTGTCTGTTTTGCACATGCCCATTCTCTCGCCAGTTCTATTTCCTCGGTACAGTAAAATCCTCTTCCGTAATCATTATTTCTTACACCTTTTCCATATTCCGGTTTTTCCAGAATGATCTGTGAGCCATGGTATAACGTTCTTTCCATCTCATCACCCCTTTTACTTTATTGTATCTCTTGTGCGATATAGTTTCAAGTATTTTCTTTACCGTTATTTTGACTTTTAGGGTCTACCCACGCCATTCATCCTCACGTCCAGTTTTATCTTCCACCTGGATAGAAGCCTTGTTATTTTCCAGAAGTTTTCTGACTTCTGACAGTAATTTTTCATCCTGCCAGCCGCTCCGTCCCAGTTCTTCCAGTTCCATGTCATACAATTTTCTTATCATGCTGTCCATAATGTTCCGAACCTGCTCTGGTTCCAATTCTCCCTTCTATGAGCATATCTAAATATTTACACCTTGTTACAGATTTGAAGATATAAAAAAAGAGACCAGAATTCAAATTTCCAGTCTCTTCCATTCTTCTATAATCACTCAAAAAACTACGAACATTTTGTTTTAACAAATGCAATAATGTCATCATTTTTCTTCATGTGCTTTCTCGACTCCAGCCGCCTCTGTGGATACAAGAGAGTGCATCCGATGCTTTGAATACGGATTGCAAAATCAAGCCATTTATTGTTCATTTTTGCGCCTCTCAATAGCCGTAATTCTTTACCTGGAACAGGTTACTTCTCCATCCTCTTTGCTATAGTCAAACTTTCCATCATTTTTCTCTTCCAAAGCTTTTATCATATGGTAGGTATATTCATTATACGGCGTAGGAATCCCAAGTTTCCGCCCCATGCGGACCAACGCGCCTGAGAACATATCAATCTCCGTATGGCGTCCCGCATCCAGATCCTGCAGTGTGGAATATCTGGCTGATAGGGGAACGGCACTTCCATGTCCAGAGGATGCAACAGCCTTACTTATATCGATTCCTTTTGCAGAAGCAATGGCTTCCAGTTCTCTTCTAAGTCCGTCGCTGATTGCTTTCATATGAACGCTGTCCTGGTAACAGCCAACTCCTGCCCCTAGAATTGCCTGGGGCAGATTATTGCATACATTCAGTCGGAATTTGCTCCACATTTCTTCCCTGATATATTCTGTAGAGCGATAATGCAGTCCGGTATCTGCAAAAAGAGCCTCAATGGCCTGCACACGTTCACTGTCATAGGGTGCGCAAGGCTCTCCGAAAATAATGCCAATGGTGGTTTCCGGGTTAAAACAATATCCATTTTCCTCTTTATGGGAAGCAACTTTTATTACCGAATAGATCACATGGGAAGCTCCAATTTCATCGGAAATCAATTTCTCACTGTCCACGCCGTTCATAAGACTCATGACCGTGGTATTCTCTCCTGTAACCTGGCGGATGCTGTCCATTGCACCTGGCAGCGCTCCATATTTCAAAGACACGATCAGCAGGTCTATCCCTTTTGCTTCCTGGGGTGTCCATACTTCCGGATGATAAACCTCATCATTGATCGTGCAGCCTTTTTTCAATTTCTCCGCACGCTTACCCTCTGCAAGAACTCCCAGCCGGATATCCTTCCGCCTGGAAAGCCCCCATATCACATAAGACCCAACCGCACCTGCGCCAAGAACTGCAACTGTTTTTATCTTCATTGTCTTAACCTCCCATGTATATTTTCCCTTCTAGACAGATATTACTATTTTATCATTATCTGATAAAAACTCCATACAAAAATTCTTGCTTTTTTCTACTTGACTCCACAATCCAGGCGGTCTATTCTTTAAACAGACATAAGATTGAGAATCTTTTCGCAACATATTTTACCATTTATTTTTTGGGGGATTTTTTCATATGAAGGTTGTCATCGCAATTGATTCTTTAAAAGGAAGCTTAAGCTCAATAGAAGCCGGAATGGCCATCAGGGAAGGAGTTCTTCGGGCAAAACCGGATGCAGAAGTCATCGTAAAACCTCTCGCAGACGGCGGAGAGGGCACTACGGACGCCTTGATCGAAGGCATGAACGGAGAGCGGATCGATCTGACCGTCACCGGACCCATGCATGCTCCAGTCAATGCTTATTATGGATATCTGAAAGACAGCAATACCGCTGTCATGGAAATGGCTTCCGCTGCCGGGATCACACTGGTTCCAGATGATGCAAAGGATCCTCTTCTTGCTACCAGCTACGGTGTGGGCGAAATGATAAACCATGCCCTCCAGAAGGGTTGCCGCAATTTTATCATTGGAATCGGCGGAAGCGCCACCAACGACGGCGGCATCGGTATGTTAAAAGCTCTTGGCGTACGTTTTTTGGATGAAAATGATGTGGATGCAGGCGAAGGCGGACAGGCACTGGCGAAGGTTTCCAGAATCGACATTTCCGGCCTGAATCCGCTTTTAAGAGAAGCTCATATTCAGGTGGCATGCGATGTGAATAACCCTCTTTGCGGTGAAATTGGTTCCACATATGTTTACGGTCCGCAAAAAGGTGTGACAGAAAATCAGAAAAAGCAATTAGATGAAGATATGGCACATTTTGCGCAAATCACTTCCCAAGCTCTGGGAACGGATTACTGCAATACCCCTGGTGCCGGTGCTGCCGGAGGGCTTGGCTTCGCCTTTCTCTCCTACCTGGGGGCGACGCTGACGCCTGGGATTGAACTGATTCTGAATGCTGTAGGACTGAAGCAGGAACTTTCTGATGCGGACGTGGTAGTCACCGGTGAAGGCCGCCTGGATTTTCAGACAGCCATGGGAAAAGCACCTGTAGGCGTGGCAAAGCTGGCAAAAAAGCACCATGCAAAGGTTATCGCATTTGCCGGAAGTGTCACAAAGGAAGCCGCCGCCTGCAATAAAGAGGGAATTGATGCTTTTTTCCCAATTTTACGAAATGTCTGCACACTTGCGGAGGCTATGGATCCTGCCACTGCAAAAGCCAATATGACTGCCACTGCCGAGCAGGTGTTCCGGCTGCTTTAAGCGATATAATGGTTTAATTCTGGCTGTAAACCGAATTAAACCATTATATCGCCTTTCTCCATTTATCCTATTAAAACTTTCTTCCCCTCAAACGCAAACCCATAATGCCTGATCCGCTCCTGTGTAATCCCCAGTCCCAGAAGCTCTGCATCGTATTTTTTCTCTATTATCTGATCGAGTGCAGATTCCACAGTATCTTCAAGTGTTTTTTCCGAATCTGGCTCACGCACCTTAAATTCCAAAATAATTGCATTATCCCGCTTGCTCTTGGGAAGCAGCATTACATCATATCTTCCAAAACCACTTTCTCTGTTAGAACGAACATCATAACGATCTCTGATTTCTATCAGAAGCCCCAGCACAAATCCATGGTAAAAACGTTCCGGTTGTGTTCTCTCAGAGACATATTTTCCAACATCAAAGCTGCTGAACGTTGCAAGTGCAACATCATTCATATACAGATTCATAGCCTTAACATTTCCCTCAAGTAAGGCTCTGATAAATTCATTATAATTTGATGCTACCGGAGCAAACCATCCTTTAAACATATTAGAAAACATGCTTACCGTTTCCAGATTTGTTATATCCAGATGATACCATGGCTCCAGCGTCATTCCCCGATATTCCACGTCCTCCACTTTCAAATACCCACTTGCCACAAGCAGACTCCATATTGCACTTTCATCCTGCTCTAACTGGCTGAATACAACCTGCTCATCAAAGCTGACAGTAATCAGTTCTCCATTTAAAAGCCTTTCCATCTGCTTTTTCATATCAGCCGAAGCCGTCTGGATTAATTTGCTGATAAGTGCATTAGAACTTGTTGCCGCCCAATATGGCTTTAGTTTCTTTTCCTTCAGATAATTCGTAATTGACCAGGGATTGTAAATATCCCGCCTCTGACCAAAAATAAATCCATCATACCACTGTTTTACTATCTGTTTTTTCTCAGACATTCCAAACGCATCTAAGGCTGAAAAGACCTCTTCTTCTGTAAAACCGAAGCAATCTGCATACTGCTCTGATGTAGTCGTAATCACCGCAAGATTATTTAAGTCCGAAAATACGGATTCTTTTGACACATGGGTAATCCCAGTCATCACCGCTCTTTCCAGATAAGGATTTGTTTTAAAGGCTGCATTAAAAAGCCCCCTCATAAATCCGATAAATTCATCCCAATATCCATGTATATACGCTTCCTGCATGGGCGTATCATATTCATCCAGAAAAATCAAAACCTTTTTTCCATATAATAATTTTAAGTATTTGGAGAGATTTTTCAGCGCATCCTGTGCTGTCACATCATTCATTTCTTCCGTGACAGACAATATATTCTGCTTCTCGCTTTCAGAAAAGCACTCCTGCTGTTCCAAATAGCGATGCTGTCTATACACATCCACAATAATATTTTTAATCTTCTGAACCGCATCCTCATAATTATTCTGCTTCACATCTGCAAAGCTAATAAAAATCACCGGATAGGTTCCCTGCAGCTCGCGATATTTCTCCTCTTCCCAAATGGAAAGTCCCTCAAAAAGGTCTCCTCTTTCTGCATACTGTCTTGAAAAAAAACAGTTCAGCATACTCATATTCAGTGTTTTTCCAAATCTCCTCGGACGGGTAATAAGGGTAATATCATCTGCATTTTTCCACCACTGCCTGATGAAATCCGTTTTATCAATATAAAAATAGTGGTTTTCTCTTAAAGAAACATAATCCTGTTTTCCAATACTGATAACCTGTCCCATACCTCACCCTCGCTTTCAAATGCTACGTCTCAAATTAATTCTCGTGGAACCGCGAACTCCGCCTGCGGCTACGTTTGCGTAGCGTAATAATTTGATGCTACGCCTTAAATTATTACTTCATTATACACTATCATCTGAATGCTTTACAAGAACAAGACCACCGGTAGCCACAAAATATTGCCAACCGATGGTCTCCTCCATTTACTCTCTCCCGACCCGGGATGCCATCTTCTCCTTATACATCTCCTGATCCGCTTCCTCGAAGGTCGCTTCCCCATTCTCCACAGTGCTGATGCCAAAGGAAACACTCACCTGCAGTATCTCATCACTGCGCTTCACCATCTGCTCCTTCATTTTCTGAACCAGCACCTCCGCTTTTTCCTTGGAAGTATGTGGACAAACCATAAAAATTTCATCTCCACCAACACGCATGGCAATGCATTTTTCCGGCAATACTGCCTTAATTCCATCTGCCACGCTCTGCAACAGCATATCTCCAAATTCATGCCCCTTTGTATCGTTCGTCTGTTTCAGATAATTGCAATCTGCCATGATCACAGCTTGCACATTTCCCAGATGCATTTTCTATCACTCTCTCAATAGTGCAAAAACATAAGTTTATTATACGCCTCCAGATAGTTTTATCAATTTATCCGCATAAATTCAGACTTTTATACTCCGATTCTCGTAAACAATAACCCAAAATGAGCAACACAAAACAGCCGGAAGAATTCTCTCATCCCCTTCCGGCTATTGTCAATTTACATAATTTTATTTTCCAAGATATCCAAGTACACCCTCTGCAACCAAATCTTCCTCACCCGGTTTCAGATTATAGGCATTTAAAAATATCACATTCTCCGGCATGCGGAATTCTGGCGGATAAACACCGATATCAATGGGCTGCGGCAACGCTCTGGTGTATTTGTTGCAGGCCTCGGCAGTCTTTCCCTCTGGAAGTGTCACCAGAAGCAGCGGCTGATAAGTTCCCAGACGTCCTTCATTTCGGAATTCCATTTTCAATTCAGGTTCTCGGCTCACAAGCTTGTCCTCCAGCTTCTTCAAAAGAGCTTCCTGACGGGCAAATCCGTCTTCTGGCTTCTCTGTGACAAACAATTCAAGTGCCGTAATAAAACCAGCCAGTTCTTCTTTTCCAGTCTTAAATGCACGTCCGATCCTTGCATTGGGGCTTGCAGCCATACGGCAGGCCTCAGTCAGATCCTTTCGTCCCACGATCAGGCCCGTACTCTGTGGTCCACGAATATGCTTTCCACCACTGAATACACACAAATCAGCACCAAGTTCCTTCGTATAATACCAGAGATTAGAGCTTGGCGGAAGCTGTGCAGCTGCGTCCACAACAATGGTAACTCCGGTCTTTTTCAATTCCGGGATCACTTCCTCGCAGGTGGGGATTCCCTCCTCATATAGTGTTGCCGGGAAAAGAAATACCGCAGCTGTTTTCTCATTTACCGCATTCACCATAGCTTCAACAGTTGGCTCAACAGAAACAATTTTTGCTCCTGTCAGACCTGTAAGTCTCCAATAAGGAATAATCTCCCGAAACTTTCCATCAAACATGAGAATCTCATTTTTCTCAAAACTCTCCACATGAGGCAACTGATCCAGCTTCTTTTCATCTGGTCCACACATTGCAGCAGCAGCGGAAAGAATTACTCCGCCTGCTGCCCCAGTTGTCACAAAAGCGGACTCATTATTGGTAAGCTCCGCTGCTCGCTCACTTACTTTCTGAAGAAGCAACGGATAATCCACGAAATGCTCTCCCGCCTGGCGCATAGCTTCTACGGTTCTTTCATCCATCAGTGATCCGCCAAGATTCGTATATGTCTCACTGGCGTTGATCAGAGGAGTGATCCCTATTTTTTCATAAAAAGATGTATGCTCACTCATTTTTATTTTTCCCCTCTTCTTAAGGCATGGCCTGCCAGAATTCCTGTAATATTGCCATGCTCAAGAGCCGGAAGACCATTGATATACAGAGCCTCCACACCTGTCGCACGCTGTCTGGGATCCTCGAAGGTCGCCTGATCTTTCACATTTTCATAATCCATAAGACAAATATCTGCCTTCATTCCAGCCTTCAGAACTCCACGTCCTTCCAAACGGTACATTTCTACCGGCATAGATGTTAATTTCTTCACGATATACTCAACCGGTACATTTCTTTCCCTCATATAGGCAATGATCCTTGCAAAAGAACCAAATCCACGTGGATGGCAAAGCATTCCAGCAGGAATCGTATCACTTCCGATGGTGTAGCGGTCATCCATAAACAGCTTGTACTGGTCGTCATAAAGCTTTTTCTTCAGCTCTTCGGACTGATTTTCCACACCAGCGAAACCAACCTGCAGTTCATTCTCCACCAGAAGACGAATGATTGTCTCAGAAAATGTCTCATGGTTTTCTTCAGAAATCCGGGCAAAAGTCTTGCCAAGATCGCGGCTATACGGATCCTTTGTGAGAATAACAGTTGCAGTCTGATCTGGTCCAAAGAAATATTTATGTCTCTCATCCATATCTTTCAGAAGTTTGCCTCGCAGTTCTTTGGATGTAAGTCTTTCCATAATCTCTGCATAGCTCCCCTGCTGTGCCCATCCAGGTACCAGCGCAAGTACAAGTCCTGCACCAACCATATATGGATAATATTCGTAATAAACTTTGTTTCCAGCAGCCTCAATGTCCTTAAATGGCTCAAACAGAGTACGGTAATCTTCCTCCATACTGCCAGTACGATAGTGGAGCATGTTCAGCCTTACCCCTGTTTTTCTCGCAATTTCAGCCGCTTCATATCTTGGACGAAGGGGAACCTGTCCGTCATCCAGTCTCTGATGTACGCAGAAAAGCCCATCATATTCCTGTACAATCTGGCACAATGCAATCAGTTCCTCCGTATCGCTGTATCCACCTGGATAGTAAGATAAGCCGACGGAAAATCCCACTGCACCTTCCTTCATAGTCTGGCGAATCACTTCCTGGGCTTCACGACGCTCTTTTTCACTCCATACTACATTTTTAAATCCGGTTACCATCTGACGGATAGCATTGTGGGATACGTTTGCTGCCACATTTACACCGGAACCATCCAGCTGGTCCAGGAATTCCCCGAAGGTTGTCCAGCCTTTCAGATAATGTCTGTAATCTCCAAAAATACCGGAATTAATTTTGATGGAATCTTCAAACTGCTCTGGTTTCATCGGTGCAAAACCAAGACCGCATTGACCTGTCACTACAGTTGAGATCCCCTGATAAAGAGCATTGGGATGCTGTCTGTTCTTCAAAATATTTAATTCCGAATGTGTATGTCCGTCAATAAATCCCGGTGTCACGGTAAGTCCTTTGGCATCCACAACTTTTCTTGCCTTGGATGCATCCAGGTTTTCTCCTATTTCAGTGATCATATCACGATCGATTGCAATGTCCCCATAGAAAGGCTTTTCCCCAGTTCCATCAACGATCAGACCACCTTTGATCAGTATATCCATAATTCCGCCATCCTCTCTGATTACTGGAAAAAGTATTTAGTCCTCCATCTGTACAATGCCTTCAATCTCTACAGGAGTATTTCCCGGCAGAGCTACTGCTCCGATTGCAGAACGTGAAGGCGCTCCGATTTCCTCTCCAAACAGATCAACCAAAAGCTGTGTTGCTCCGTTTGCTACCTGCGGCTGCTCGTAAAAATCAGGTGTACAGCCAACAAAAACAAGTACTTTTACAAAAGATTTTACTTTGTCAAGGCTTCCGATGTGTGCCTTGATCACGGAAAGATAATTTAAAATAGTTCTCTTTGCAGCTTCCTGGCCTTCCTCGATTGTAAGATCCTGTCCAAGTTTTCCCTGCGGACCTTCTCCCTCAATGTAGGAGCCACAGCCTGAAATATAATAAAAGTTATTTCCAAGAGATTTTACGCTTGCATAAACACCACCTTTTCCAGGTGCAGGTGGAAGTGTTAAACCCATTTTTTCCAGTTTTTCTTCGATTGTCATGATTTTTATTCTCCTTTTCGTTTTGGTGATGCCACCAGCTGACAACATCTTTGTTTGAATATAACCACATGAAGCCGCCAGTCTCTGCCATAGCAGAAACCCGGCGGCTTAAATCACTTTACGGTCTTACAGCTGTTCCATCTTCCAGACGGCTGAAGAGCCAGCTGAAATCCATATCGATTGCCGGATATTTTGCCGCAGCTTTTTCATCGAAATCTACGCCGATTCCCGGTTTATCATTTAAGTATGCATAGCCATTACGAACCTGTGGGCATCCTGGGAATACTTCTTCCTCTGCCTCATTAAATCCGGCAAACTCCTGAATACCGAAGTTCGGGCTGCAAAGATCCAGATGCATCTGTGCTGCCATACCAATCGGAGAAAGATCGTTCGGACCATGCCATGCGGTACGAACCTGATACTGCTCGCAGAATGCAGCAACTTTTCTTGCTGGTGTTAATCCACCGATGTCACTGAGATGACAGCGGATAAAATCAATCCATTGATTCTGTACAATTGTCTTCCACTCAAGCGGATGTGTAAATAACTCACCCATTGCCAGCGGAACTGCGGTCTGCTCTCTCAAATATTTGAAGTAGCCAACCTGATCAGGAGCAAGTGCATCCTCAATGAAAAACGGTTTAAACTGCTCCAGCTCTTTTGTAAAACTCAGTGTATCTGCCAGAGAAAGTCTCTCATGGATATCATGCATAATTTCCAGATTCCAGCCAATATCTGTACGGATTCTGTCAAACAATTTGACAACGCTCTGCATATAAGTTCTGGATGAATAGTAAGCACCTTTCGGTGCATTCTCCGGATGAACCATGTTCTGGATAGTTCCGTCGAAGTTTCCACCATAAGTTCCCATGTGACAGCGGATATAGCGGAATCCCTGTTCCATAAATGCATGAATCTTCTCCTCAACTTCTTCCGGACTGTTTCCATCTGCATGACGGTAAAGAGCGATTCCCTCTCTGCACTTTCCGCCAAATAAGCTGTACAGCGGCATTCCTGCAAGTTTACCTTTGATATCCCAAAGTGCTTCATCTACACCGGATAATGCGTTGTTCAAAACCGGACCGTTTCTCCAATAAGAACTTCCCATCATGGACTGCCAGATATCTTCTATATCATGTACAGAACGTCCGATCAGGAATGGACGAAGGTACTCTTCGATTGCAGTTACAACTGCTTTGTAGCGCCATGTAAAAGTGGCACAGCCAACTCCGTATAATTCCGGCTCTGAAGTTTCTACTTTTACTACTACAAGATTATTTCCATGAGGTGCTGTTACAAATGCTTTAATGTCTCTGATTGTAATGGCTTTCATAATCTCTTTCCTCCTAAATTTATCAACTCTTAACTGCGCCGCTTGTCATGCCGGCGATAAAGTATTTCTGGAAACACAGGAATAAAATGATAAGTGGAAGACATGACATAGAAGAAGCAGCCATCATATCATTCCAGTGCACCTGGTTCTGTGTATTCAAGGACACGATTCCTACTGTAAGTGTTTTTAATGCATCTTTTGAAATCAAAACGGAAGAATACATATACTCGTTCCATCCATTGATCAATACGAAAATCGCAACTGCAGCAATTCCCGGAACTACCAGCGGAAGAATGATCTTCCAGAAAATCGTGAAGCTGTTTGCTCCATCAACTCGTGCTGCCTCATCAAGCTCCGTTGGAATTGTTTTGAAATAAGAAGTCATCATCCAGGTACTGAACGCAATATTTGTTGCAGCATAAACAATGATCAAGCCAAACAAAGTATTGGTCATATGATATTTTGTTAACATAGAATAGAACGGAACTACCAGCATAACACTTGGGAACATCTGAGTTACCAGAAGGAATCCAAGGAAAGATTTTTTTCCTTTGAAGTTAAATCTGGTTACACCGTAACCTGCAAGACAGGAAAATACAGTACAGATGATCATGGAACCAAGACAGGTAACAAGGCTGTTCATTGTCATTGACCCGAAATTGTAGATTCCGAAGAATTTTTTAAAGGAAGCCAGTGAAATCTCACTTGGAATCCAGATTGGTGTAGGAGAATATGTCTCCGCCTCTGTCTTAAATGCTGTAGAAACCATCCACAGAACCGGCACCAGAACGAACAGTGCCATAATTATCAGGAACACATATCGTAATGTTCCATTTAAGATTTTTCTCTTTTCATTAGTCATCTTTCAACACCATCCTATAGAGCTTACTGATCAGGTAACAAATTACAAATACAATGATTCCCCAGGCTGCAGCTTTTCCAAATCGAAGATCGTTGAACGCTGTACCATAAATGTTCAAACTGATCAGATTGGTTGCTGTACCAGGTCCGCCACCGGTCATTGTGTAAACCAGTGTATACTGTTTGAACCACCATACACTATCCAAGATCAAGGTTGTTGTCATAACCGGTTTCAATCCTGGAACAGTTACATGCAGGAACTGCTGCCATTTGTTTGCGCCATCAATTTCAGCAGCCTCATATAAATCATGTGAAATACTCTGAAGTCCGGAAAGGATCATAGTCATTACAAGAGGATAACCTTTCCAGATGCAAACTGCTACTACAGCCGGGAATGCGAATTTCGCGGATCCAAGCCAGGATACGTTAGAAGAAATGATTCCCAAGCTTTTCAGGATACTATTCAGTACACCATACATTGGGTTCATTATCCAGGTAAACAGCAGAGCAATTACGGTTTCCGGGAAAAGCCATGGAAGCATGAAAATTACTCGAAAAATTGTTCTGCCATGAAATTTCTTATTTAATGTAGATGCCAGTAAAAATCCAATGACGAAGTGTCCGGCAACTACAAGGATCATAAACCAGAAGGTTAAAAGTACGGAAGTATAGAATTCAGGCTTTGTAAAAGCTTCCAGATAATATTTAAATCCTACAAACTTCCATTTGTTTACAAGGTTCGTATTATAAAAACTTAAGTATGCCCCGTATAACATCGGATAAATAATCAGCAGCACCATCATGAGAAGGCCCGGCGCTATAAACTTGTAGCCTGTGCGCTGATATTTTTCGGTTCTTTTAAACGAGGTCTTCTTTTTGTTTGTCATCGACGCCATTTTATGCACCTCTCCTTAAAAAGTATTAAAAATTCAGTAAAATTGAGTATAGAAAAACTGAGGGGGGATATTTTCTCCCCTCAGCCCAAATTCAAGGTTCTATCTGACTGATCAGATAAGTCTTTTTAGTTGTAGTCCTCAAGCAGGTTATCAAGCTCGCTTGCAAATGTGTCAGCTGCTTCTTCGTTAGTAGCCTCACCACTGAATACAGATGAGTAAGCGTCACCAAGAAGGCTCTTCAGACCGCTGATACCAGCAAATGTAGTAGGTGCGATACAACCATTCTCAATTGTCTGAAGGTATCCTTTGTAGTCATCGCCTGTGATGTATTCTGCTTTCTGAGCTTCTGTTGTAGCCGGGATCTTTCCACTGGACTGCCAGAACATCAGGTCAGAATCATTATTTGTGAAGAATTTCAGGAAATCAACTGCTGCTGTTTTCTGCTCGTCAGAAGCGGAACTGCAAAGTGCATATCCTTCAGCATTTAACATTGTTCCAGCTGCATCTCCAGGAATCGGGAAGGAACCGATTTTTCCTTTCAGTTCTTCGTTGTTTGCATAAGCAACACCAATTGCGTTACTTCCTGTAAGCATCATGCTTGTGTATCCCATTGCGAAGTAGTTAGCTGCTGTAGCATAGTCAACTTCTGTGATACCTGTAGGAACAACACCGTACTCATTGTTCATATCTGTCCAGAATTTAAGCAGATCTGTGAAATTATCCCCAAGATCAGCAACCCATTCTCCATCATTGTCTGTTACAAGGTTGCATCCGTTGCTCCACAGATAAGACATGAAACGGCTCTGTCCTGAACTATTGTTGGAACCAACCATTGAAAATCCCCACTGATCAACTTCACCATCACCGTCAGAATCTTCTGTAAGAGCTTTTGCACACTCTAAGAATTCATCCCATGTTTTCGGAACTTCAAGTCCTTTTTCCTCAAATCTGTCTGTACGATAAAGCATCGCCAGCGGCTGTACGTCGATGGGATAGAACGCCATTGTATCATCATATGTGCAGGCATCTACAACACCATTTGCAAATGCTCCAAGAGTTTCATCATCAAGATATCCCTTCAGGTCTTCCATAAGTCCCAGATCATATAATGTAGGCGCCTGGTCAGCACTTGTGAAGAACAGTGTTGGAAGATCATCTGGAGAAGTAGCCATAGCTGCCAGTTTAGTGTAAATATCGTTTGAGCTGACTGCCTGGATCTCAATATTTACGTTTGGGTTCTCTTCCATGAATTTGTCAGCATACTGATATACGTACTGTCCGTGCGGGTCCTCACTAGCATATGCACACATAACTGTAAGGTTAACTTTATCACCATTTTCTTCCGCCATAACATTCATCGGGAAAGCAGATACTGCCATAAAGCCAGCCATAGCAAGTGCAATTTTTCTCTTTAACATATAAAAATCCTCCTTATTGTTTTTGCTTTTTGTACAAATTTTCGTGATTTTTTAGTTTTTTTCGAAACATTTTGCTGCAGCTAATCATGTTTCCTTGTGTCCGTCTTGTTTATGTTGATGATGTTATTATAGCAAGATTATCACCATTTTTCTCACCATTTTTCGAATAAAAATCATCATTTTTTGGATATGTATATCAATACTTCTTTTTTTCCCGAATATCCCATGTTAGCCGTGTTTTACCCGCGTCCTCTTTATATTGCTCAAACTGCTTTTTATACTGCAGTGGTGAAATTCCAAGACTCTCCCGGAACTGCCGCAAAAAAGTATTTACGCTGGCGTATCCCACCACTTCTGACAATTCTGTAATGCTGATATCATTCTTCTCCAAAACCCTTACTGCATTACTTACTCTCACAGAGTGGATATAGCTGTTGATGTTTTTTTCAAAAGTCTTACGAAAATTCTTACTGATGGTATTTGGCTGGAGATAAAAAATACGGCTTAATTCTTCAAGACTGAGATTTTCCGCATAATGAAAATCAATATAATTCTTAATATCACTCATGGTTTTGTACATACCGCTGATATCCTGTTTTTCTAACTGAAGCAGTCGATTCAGGATTATGGTCATCTCCAGAAGAAGAGCGTAGACCATATCTCCTTTTCCCTGTCCGTTGTCCTTTGTTTCCTCTCGCAGTTGCCAGATAATAGAAACCATACGGTTAAAGGTCACATCATCAATTCCCCGAAGCTTGTTTGCTTCCTCCGGGCTGTGGGTCCGATATACATTCATATAACTGTTTATAACCGGCAGACTCTGGAGAAATGCCGGAAGAACTGTAAGTCCGTAGCGGATGCACGGCACCTGGGTAAACCTTCTGCTGTGAGGATCAGTTCCGCCTATGATCAGAACTCCGTTTTTCTCAATATGATACTGCTGATCACGGATCTTGTATTCGCCGCCTCCTTGTTCGATAAACAGAAGCTCACAGGAATTATGCACGTGATTAATGGGATTTCCCTTGTAATCTCCACTATAGCTCACATAAATATTCCGATTGTTTAATGCTATAGAATGGTCTTTTTCATTATAACAGTTCAAAAACTCGTTTAAATTTTCCAATTTTCCTCACCCCTCTCTTTTCTCGAAAACATTTCTCTGGTATGCATTCTTTCCATTGCCTGCTGCCTACGTTTCCTGTACTGCAGAGGCGACACATCCATTTTTTCCTTAAACTGGCGTAAAAATGTATTTACATTTTCGTATCCCACCATTTCTGCCAGTTCTGTAATACTTATATCTGACTTATCCAGAATGTGCACTGCGTTGGTAATCCTCACGGAATTAATATAACGGTTTATATTTTTCCCCCATATCTGGCGGAAATTCTTGCTGATGGTGCCTGGCTGCAGATAAAAGATCTTGCTGAGATTGCTAAGACTTAAGTCCTCCTGGTAATGCGTGTCAATGTAATGTTTCAGCTCATTCATGGCCTTGTAAGTTCCGCTGCTTTCCTGGCTTTTCATCTGCAGCTGCCGTTTCAAAAGAATGGTCAGTTCCATCACCAAGGCGCAGACCATATCACTGCCTTCTTCACCAGATTCCCACTCATCCCGCAGTTCCCAGAGGATTTTTATCATTCTCTGAAAAACGGAAGGTTCTAAATTCACAAGCTTAGCTGCATTTTCCGGAATCTGGGTTTGGTAAACATTCATATAGCCGCTCACTATGGGCAGACTCTGGAGAAATGATGGCATTAAAGTCAACCCGTAGCGAATATATGGCAGTTTTGTAAACGTAAACTTATGCCGGTCAGTGGCACCTATGATTAAAACTGTATTTTTTTCCACATGATATACAGTATCGTTAACCTGATACTCCGCTTCCCCTTCTTCTACAAAAAGAATTTCGCAGGAATTATGAACCTGATTCAAAGTTTCCGGTTCATAATCTCCACTGTAACTGATACATACATCTTCTTTATCGAAAGCTGCTCTTAATTCATCAGCAATGTAATTATTTAAGTAAAAATCAGGAGCTTTCATAAATTCCTCCCTTTCTGACTCATATAAACTTTCTATTCATGAGCTTCACAGCAATGTATTCCTCGAATCATTACCTGCAAACAACATACATAAAATCGTTTTCTGTAATTTAGACCTACGAAAAAAAGAGCCGACAGATACAGCCAGCCCTTTTATCACAAGCATTAACAGCCTTTTATTATGTATGTACCGGGCAAGCAGCAGGCTCTAACGCTTCATTTCAAAATCCTGCCCTATATTGTGATGCATCTCGATTGTCTGCTGCATTTCCTGAGGGTCTGTCCATAACATATCCCCACTGACGGTATTTTTCATAGCACTGGCTGCATTTCCATATTCCAGCGCTGCCTGGCAGTTTCCATTCGCCTTTAATAATCCATACAGAAAACCGGAAATATAAGCGTCTCCGCTTCCGATTCTGTCTACAACCTCAATTTTCTCATAAGGTTTTTCTTCATAATAGCTGTCTGTTTTTTTCTCATAAATTACGGAACCAAAAGTATGAGACTTGGGACTGTGCACGATTCTCTGGGTTGCTGCAACCACAGCGATATCGTATTCATCAGAAAAACTTTTCAGGATTTCTTTTATGTCCCCTGTTTTTCCAAATGTAAGATTAGCTGTGGATTCTGAACAGAAAAAAATGTCTACGATAGGCAAAATCTTTGTAATGCAATCTCTTGCCTCATCTCCGGTCCACAGATTTCCTCTGAAGTTTACATCAAATGAAATCCGTGCACCTTTTTCTTTGAATTTTTTCATCATTTCAATGGCATTTTCCCTTACCGGACCGCCAAGTCCCAAGGTGATTCCGCTGGTATGGAAACACCTTGTATTTTCATACATTTCTTCTGGAAAATCTTCTAAAGATAATTTATTCACAGAAGAATACTTGCGGTCGTAAACCACCTGAGGTTTACGGGGATCTGCACCATATTCGTAATAGTAAATTCCCAGTCTGGAATCTGCACTGTCATCTCCAGCCAGATAATCCGTGTCAACACCGTTTCTTCTAATCTCCCTTTTCGCATAATTTCCAATGGCGTGAGACGGAATCTTGGAAATAACACCTGTAGTAAGCCCCAGATTGGCTGCGCCAACAGCTACATTTAATTCTGCCCCACCCAGCTGTTTCTCAAACCTGGTACCCTGGGTTAAACGTTCGTTTCCTTCTGGTGATAAACGAAGAAGCACTTCGCCTAATGCCAGCATATCAAATTTTTTTCCCATTTTATTATCCTCTTATATTCTTTACGATTTCTGCGGCTTCTCTGGTCAGCTTCTCAATTTCGTCAAACCTGCCTTCTGCGATCAGTTTGCCTTTTACCATCCAGCTTCCTCCACAGGCAAAAATACGATCGTATTCCAGATATTTCTTTACATTCTCCGGATTGATTCCGCCTGTTGGCATAAAACTTAAGGAAGTATACGGTGCTGCCATTGCCTTGATAAATGCCAGTCCACCAGCTTGCTCCGCCGGGAAAAATTTGATTACAGAAAGACCTCTGCGTACTGCCCGTGCAGCTTCAGATGGTGTAATGCAGCCTGGAAGCACCGGAATCTTTTTCTCAATACAGTAATCGACAATTTCCGGGTCAAAACCAGGGCTTACAATAAATTCAGCGCCAGCCTGAACAGCACGGTCTACCTGCTCTGTTGTCAGAACTGTTCCGGCTCCAACAAGCATCTCTGGATATTTCTCAGACATGATACGGATTGACTCCTCTGCTGCATCTGTACGGAAAGTAACCTCTGCACATGGAAGTCCTCCATTGCAAAGAGCTTTTGCAAGTGGCTCTGCGTCCTTTGCATCATTTAATACAACGACTGGTACAATACCAATTTTCTGAATCTTCTCTAATACTTCATTCATGATCTTCTTCTCCTTCTTCTTTTACAGTTTCATTATGCGAAACCTATTTTCATATTATGAAATCTCTTAATTCTGATTATACTCAAAGGACGCATAATGTCAAGAGTATTTCAAGTTTTCTAACTACCTCTTTATTATAATTCTAAGCTTATGTAAAAACAACCTGTTCTCATTTGTAAATCTATATCAGCTTGAATGCAATTCTACATTATGCAAAAAGGGCGCATGAAAAAACTTCCGTTTTTTCACACGTCCCTTCTCTTATCCATCATTTTCTTTATGATGTCGGGTGCAAAAGCCCCCAACTATGATACACATAGACTGCCTATCTTTCTTATGCATTTTTCTACATATTTTTCTTATGCTCAGTATGCAGAAGCATGTGAGCTTTGTGAGACATCGGTGCCTCAAAGTACTCTTTGTACATCTGAATGACATCTGGATTCTCATGAGAGAATCTAAGGTTCGCATTGCGATCCAGATAATACAGGTTCTTTCCACGTTCAAATGCGCGCTCTTCGCCGTCGTGAATCGGCTGTCCGCCACCACCGACGCATCCTCCCGGACATGCCATAACTTCTACAAAGTCATAGTGCACTTCACCGGATTCGATCTTGCGAATCAATTCTCTTGTATTTCCAAGTCCGCTGACTACTGCAGTTCTCACTGTAATATCATTAATCTGGAAATTTGCTTCCTGAACGCCGTCATTTTCATTGAATCCCTGGCTTCTGACTGCTGTAAATGCCTCTGCCGGCGGATTCTCACCTTTGATGATATAGTAAGCAGACCGAAGTGCCGCCTCCATAACTTCCACATAACTTGTATCAATACAAAGAGGAAGGCTTGATACCATTGTTACTTTAGAGATAGCCTTTAACATCATCTCCTTTTCATCAATACCGTTTGTTCCCATATTAATATCAAGGATATGTGCCCCCATTTCTTCCTGCTGCTCTGCCATTTCCTCTACAAGATTCATTTTACCTGCACGAAGTTCTTCCTGTAATTTCTTCCATTACTGCCGGATCAATATCTGTCATTCCGTGAGAAGTTCCCAGAATAATGTCATCATATTGATTATTTACCACTGCATGAATATCATTCCTCATAAAGGTACATGGATAAAGCGCCATATCCAATCCTACAAGAAGTGTTATACACACAGCAAGTACCAGTACTGTCTTTACGATTTTCTTAAAATTGTGCATAAATAAAACCTCTCGCTACTGCAGTGGAACCAAACAAGCCAATGGATACCAGCATGCAAAAATAAATGGCAGCTGTAACAGGTAAAGGAAGCTTTGCAAGAGACTCGCGAATTTTCACTCCTCTTTCCTGAAGTACACTGACAATAAACTGAATCACACATAAAACACCAATGATCAAAAGAGCATAAGGAGTAAATGCAGTCCCCTGTTTACCTGCCGGAATCATAAGAAGCTGAGATGGAGCAAAACTTGTCAGGGACTGCTTCATCATAAGAAAAGCCTGTCCTACACTGTCTGCCCGATCAAAATAATTACCAATAAGAACCAGTATAAACGTTCTGACTACTGTAAATACGTAATACCAGGTTTCTTTACCGGAAATATTCAGTTTTTTCTTCCAACTGCGATAGTTATCAGCCATAATTCCACTAAATGCAATAATGATACCATTATACATACCATATACGATATATTTCCATGCAGCTCCATGCCAGATACCCACAAGGAAAAATACAATCAGATTTGCTGCACCAATTGGAATAGCACGGCCGATTTTCTTACCAAATACTTTTTTGCATTTCTTACCGAATTTACTCATCCAACGAGATAATGTAACCGGATAGAATACATAATCCTTCATCCAGGTTCCAAGGGTGATGTGCCAGCGATGCCAGAAATCTGCAGTCGATACTGCAAAATAAGGTCTTTTAAAGTTCTCATCCAATTCAATTCCAAACATAGAAGAAATACCGATCACAACATCCATTCCACCAGAGAAATCTGCATAAATCTGAATCAGATAAAATAATACTCCAAGCAGAGCAACTCCATTGTATTTCTCCGGATCACAAAAAATCGCATCTGAAAAAACCGCAGCCCAATCTGCAAGAATCATCTTCTTAAAAAAGCCCCAGAGAATTCGTTCAAACCCTCTGACAATATTCTGACTTTCAAATTTGT
>ERZ857922.2197-NODE-2197-length-20610-cov-4.004038_pt1 | contig 20610 bp, 18 predicted proteins | sample MGYA00519579_ERZ857922 | MGnify/ENA primary metagenome ERZ857922 (study PRJEB31778, sample SAMEA3449375) | human gut metagenome | biome: human gut; feature: human-associated habitat; material: faeces | place: United Kingdom | collected 2010/2012 ... | reverse complement strand
GATATCGTCAACGTTGTCTCCTTGTTTCTTCAAGTTTTCCAACAGGCAATTTCGAATAATGCCGATATCTGCCTGATTATTCCGAAGTTTGGTCAGGACGGCCGGCATGTCGTAGTGCGTATAGATTTCAGAGCTGAAGAAATGATCTGGGTCTTGGCCTCTCTGAGCCAACTCTCCCAGAGCTAAGTCGTGGCCGGCAAATCCATTCGGGCCTGTGGCTGCAAGCCGTTTTCCTTTCATGTCTTCCAGCGTGTTGATATCGTTCCGGCTTTTTAGTGTGACAAAAAGACTGCCTTCCGCTTTGTTGGGGTCGGGATGCAGATCTGAAGCGACAGTCGCTAAATCTCGAAGACCTTTGTTCGGCATGCGAAGATATGTTCCTGTTGAGCCAAGGACGAGATCGGCATCTTTGATGTCTTCCGGGTTTCCGGAAAACAGCACCGCACGGAAGTTGTTCGGGCCGAAAACTTCTTGGAGGGCACGGAAAGTCTGAGGAATGATGTCTTCTTGACCGTTCGGACGTGCCAGCGGGGACACCAGCATCGTGATGAAGGGGCTGTTCGGATCCGGTCTCCCGAATGGCTTAACGAGTACTTCCGAGGGCGAAACTGATTCTTCCGATAAAGCGGACAGAGATAAAACGCACAGACAAAGAAGAGTAAGAGTTCTCAGAAAAGTCTTCATATGACCATCAAACCGAAGCGTCGGATGTTTTCAATTTAAAAGAGAACGAAGCTCATGAAAATTGGCACAAGCGACTAATTGACGATAGTTTGACAATAGACAATATGCCTAGGCATGTCTCAAAAACATAATGCATTCAATCGGACAAGAAAATAGTTCGTTACTTCCTCTAAACAAACAGGAATACATTATGGTCTCAAGAAGAAACATGCTGAAAACAGGTCTGACCGCCGTGTTCGGAGCCTGTGCCGTCCAGACAGCCTCTGCTTCCGAAGTACAGCAGAAGTCTCAGAACAATTTTGATGTCGTTATTCTCGGTGCCGGTACCGGTGGCTTAGTCACTGCCATTGAAGCGGCCGATCTCGGACTGAAGCCCGTCGTCTTAGAAAAAATGGAATGCAGCGCTGGAAACTCCCTGTATGCATCTGGTGGTATTGCAGCCTGGGGCACCTCTCAGCAAAAAGAAGAAGGCAGGAACGAAACGAAAGAGTCTTTCAGAGAAGACATGATGAAGGTCTCCGAATATCGTGCCGACCCGGCCCTTGTTGGCGCCTATGTCAACCATATTCCGGAAGACTTCGAATGGCTCAAAAAGCAGGGTGTTAAGTTCTCGAAGATCGGCAAGAAGCCCTGGTCACTTAATTATCGAATGCACAATGTGGACGGACAGGGTTTGACGGGCGGTGCTCGTCTCGTCCGCTATCTGCTCGAAGCCTGTGAAAAGCGCAATATTCCGATTATCTACAACACTAAGGCCATCGAACTTTTAACGAACGACGCAGGCCGCGTAATCGGTGTCAGAGCCCAGGGAGATCTTCACAAGACGGACTATTTTGCTAAGGACGGTGTAGTGATTGCGACCGGCGGTTTCTCCGCAAATCGTGAACTGCTTTGCCGTTATATGGGCGGTCCGCTTTCTCGCCTGGTTCTTCGCGGATCCCCGTATGTAACCGGGGACAACCTTATGCTCACCGCACCGGTCGGAGCGCAGCTTGTTCATATCGACCAGTTCCACTGCGGCCCGATCGTTGAGGAAACGCACGCTAATCCGAACTTTGTGATCAAGGTATTGATGTGGATGTGCGCGGTCATCGCTTCATGGACGAAATCTATACCTACACTCAGAAGTCTATGGCTACGGCAACCAAGACGCCGGAAAACATGGCTTATCACATCATCGATGCTCACTGGCCTAAAGCCGAAAGCGCTGCGAAGAAGTTCCAGGCAATGAACACCAAAGTCCTGGTTGCTCAAACGCCGGAAGAGCTCGCCAAGAGAATGGGCGTCGATCCGAAGGTTATTCTTTCGCTCTTCAAAGAGTACAACGACGCGCTTGCCGCCAATAAATTGAAAGAACTGAATCCTCCGTGTTCTTTGAAGGAACCTCAGCCGTTAAATAAGGCTCCTTACTACGCTTTCCCGTTCCAAGGCGGTATTACAGCAACATTCGGCGGTCCGAAGATTAACGCAAACGCTCAGGTGATCAATAACGAAGGACGAGTGATTCCAGGACTCTATGCTGTCGGAAACGCAGCCGGCGGTCTGTTCTACGGAAACTACATCGGCGGAACACAGTTGGGAGGCGCAACGGTCTTCGGAAGAATCGCCGCCCGAAAGATGGCCTCTCTCCATAAAAACAACTGATAAAGGAATCTGAAAATGAAACACCTCTTAGTGCTCGTGTTATCCGCGCTCACCGCCTCTGTTGTTTTTGCACAGCCTTACACAGCAGACCGCCATCTTGCTCGGAAGGTTCCCTGTCAGGCTTGCCACGTGACCGGCGACACTTCGGTTCCAGTCCGAAAACAAAACTGCTTAGCCTGTCATCAGAGTTATGAAGTGGTTGCGCAGAAAACTAAAGATCTGAAACCGAATCCTCACTTCAACCATTACGGCGAACGTGATTGCTCAACCTGCCATTCAGGACACAAACCAAGCGTGACATCCTGCAATCAATGCCATAAGTTTGATTTGAAGACGCCGTAAAGGTTTCTAAGTTTGAAATTTCGACGCCGGCACGTTCCGGCGTTCTGTTTAAGCTCGTGAAATTTAGAATTTGACAGCGTTGTCTCGATGTTATATTTGGTCTTATTGCGGAGAGAAAAAGATCGTTCTAATGTTAACGACCTATTGCCCGTCTCGAAGAGTGTCGTCTGCTCTTAATCATCGACGGTATTCCATAACGAAATTTGTAAGCAAAACGCCTCGCCTCTTTACTGTTTGTCTTTTTATGACTTTGTAGCCCCGCTTTTCAAAAAACGGTTTTGCGGTGATGGACGCGTGAGTAAAGACGTTTCCTTGGACCGCTCCTTCTAACTTATTACAAATAGCAGTTCCTATTCCCATTCTTTGATAATCAGGGCGGACGAATAGCCGATCAAGATAGCCGTTCTCTTCTATATCCCCGAACCCTACGATCGTCCGATCGTCAATTGCGACAAAACTAATGTGCTTTTCAAAGTCACGATTCCAGTCCTTTAGATTTCTGGACCTGGGCGCCCAAGCGTCCAATTGCTCCTTTGAATAATCCTTTGCATTCGCAGTGTGAACTGTAGAGTAAAAAAGTTCTGCAAGGTCAGCACAGTCAGAAGCTTGATATTTTCTAATAAGGAGCATTGATTGGGTTTTTTATGGTGGATTTGGACGGCGTGGCGACTCCCTAAACACGTACACTGTTGGAGAAAGGAAACCGGAGGGAGAACGGGAACTGGAGCGGGTGAGGGGAATCGAACCCCCGTCGTAAGCTTGGGAAGCTTCTGCTCTACCATTGAGCTACACCCGCATTCGATAGAGCAAGATTGTACTCGAAATTTCACAAATTATTTCAGGCTTCGAAAAGTTCTATTCACGTGCTTTCTCTCATATGGCGCCCACCGCTTATGTGCAAGAATTAAGCAAACTAACTTCAACATCAGATCTCATGTCCTCTATTGCTTTGGTTTATTTCTCTCCTACGGGGAACACTAAGAAAGCGGTTTCTTCGATCGGGGAGCTGCCGTGTGTCACTGTCAAGACCTTCGATATCACAGGCAACGTAGAAGTTCCGGAAACCGATCTCAGCGGTTTTGATTTTGTCGTTTTCGGGGCGCCGGTTTATGCAGGACGAATCCCAGCCTGCAGCGTAGATCGTTTTAAAAAGATGAAAGGAAGCGGTACTCCTTGTGCGTTAGTGCTTACTTACGGAAATCGAGCTTACGAAGATGCCCCAAGAGAGCTTGGTGACATTGCTGAGGCTAACGGTTTCAGGATCAAGGGAGTGGCTACAATGGCGTCCCAACATACTTATGGGCAGATCCAGTTAGGTCGTCCGAACAAAGACGACATTGCCGAGCTTCAGGAATTCTATTTTCATATGCTGGCCAAAGCTGAGGAGCCTGAGACAGTGATTCCTCCGGGAAATTATCCTTATAAGGTCGTTGAAACTAAAGCCAAATTTAAACCGACGACCAACGGTAATTGCTTGGCTTGCGGGATGTGTATCAGAGATTGTCCGGTCGGAGCGATCGAAGAAGATATCAAGACGGTAAACGACAACTGTATCGGTTGTATGCGCTGCGTTAAGAATTGTCCGATGAAAGCGAAGTCGGTTGTTGCAGATGCATTCTCAGATTTTGAAAAACTCCTCTCGGAACGCCTCAAGAACCGTAAAGAAAACGAATTCTTTGTTTGTTGAATTGCTTAAGTTCAACTGAGAAGCACTTCGAAGAAAAAACAAACCCGGCGTATCGAGAAGAACGCCGGGTTTGAAATTGTAGGGGATCGGTTAGCGGTGAGAAACTCTTCTGACCATCCAATCGCCGAAGCTCTGCAGACTTTGGACGAAGACAATCAAAATGATGACAACAGCCGCCATGACTTCAGGCATGAAACGCTGATATCCGTAGCGAATACCCATGTCGCCTAATCCGCCGCCGCCAACGGCACCTGCCATGGCGGAGCTGCCTACTAATGCGACAAACGCGATCGTAAGGCCTGCAAGGATGCCGGGCATCGCTTCCGGAAGAAGCACCTTGCAAATGATCTGAGTGTTGGTTGCTCCCATGGACTGAGCAGCTTCAATCAGACCTTTGTCGACTTCACGCAGACTGGTTTCGACCAGACGAGCGATGAGCGGAGCAGCGGCAATCGTCAGAGGGACGATGGCGGCAACCGTACCGATGGAAGAGCCGACGATTAAGCGTGTAAACGGAATGATGGCAACCAACAGAATGATGAACGGCGTCGAGCGCACGGCGTTCACGATGGTGCCGATAATGCGGTTGACGTACGGCTTGGGCATGATGCCTTTGGGAGACGTAACGAACAGGAAGACACCCAAAGGAATACCAATCGCGGCGCCGAGTCCGCCGCTCACGCCGACCATCAGAATGGTTTCAAGGAAAGATTCCCAAAGAAGATTGATGATGTTAGATGACATTTGTGAGCTCCTCGACGCGAACGCCTCTTTCGGCGATGTAGTTCAATGCCTGACGGAAGTTTTCTGTGGTTCCTTCCATCACGATCGTGAGAGTTCCGTAACTTTCGCTTTGGATCTCATCCACCTGTCCTAAGAGGATGTTGAAGTCCAGATCGAATTTGGAGCAGGCGCGGGAGAGTACCGGTTCGGTCGTTGAGCTGCCGACGAAGGTCAAACGAATGAGATGATTCTTGCGTCCGTTTTCGCCCGGTGTGTTCAGAACTTTCTTCACACGCTCGACCATGCTTGCCGGAATCGTGCGGGCGGCAAGAGCCGTGCCGAGCATCGCCTGAGTAACTTCGTTCTTCGGGTCGCGGAAGACCTCGAGCACGTCGCCTTCTTCGACAACGACGCCTTTATTCATCACGACGACGCGGTTGCAAATCTGTTTCACAACGTCCATTTCGTGCGTGATCATGACGATCGTCAGACCAAGCTCCTTGTTAATTTTCTTGAGGAGCTGAAGCGTTGCCTGAGTGGTTTCAGGGTCAAGAGCAGAAGTGGCTTCGTCGGAAAGCAGGATCTTCGGATCGGAAGAAAGCGCACGAGCGATACCGACGCGCTGTTTCTGTCCGCCGGAGAGCTGAGACGGATACTTGTTGACGTGTTCGCTCAAGCCGACAAGTTCAATCAGCGGCATTACTTTTTCGCGAATCTTGTCCTTCGGCATCCCTGCAAGTTCCAGAGGAAGCGCAACATTGCCGTAGACGGTACGGGAGGAGAGCAGATTGAAGTGCTGGAAGATCATACCAATCGAGCGTCTTTCCTCTCGCAGTTCGGAATCCGGCATTTTGGTCAGATCCTTGCCGTCGACGATGACGGACCCGGAAGTCGGGCGGTTGAGAAGGTTGATGCAGCGAACCAGCGTACTCTTACCCGCGCCGCTTCGGCCGATAATGCCGAAGATATCACCGGGTTTGACGTGGACGTTTACATCCTTACAGGCAAAGAATTTTCCTTTGCCGTCAGCAGTATCGTATTCCTGCGTTATGTGTTTTAACTCAATCATTTAATTTAAATCCCAGGGCGAGGTTCTGACACCTCGAGGTCCTGCTCCTTCAGCAGGACAAATAATTTCTACGCGGACTTTGCAGTCAATGGGCAAAAAGTAATGTCCACGGGAAATTATCCTTGATTCTTTTTAAAGAATTCTTATTTTTGGGAGATTTTTTCGTTTCGAAAAAGAAAATGCCCGGAAGTCTTTCGACTACCGGGCGGAATCTGGTGGGGGCACAGGGATTCGAACTCTGGACCTACGGATTAAGAGTCCGCTGCTCTACCAGCTGAGCTATACCCCCATAATTGGTGGGCTGTGCAGGACTCGAACCTGCGACCAATGGATTAAAAGTCCACTGCTCTACCAACTGAGCTAACAACCCTTTGTTTCGATCTCTGTTTCGCTCCGAAGCGCGTCTCATCAATCGAGAAGTCGAATACTACACAGGTTTTTTCGGTTCGTCAAACCAAAAAGAAAAATAGTGAATTTATGAGACATAAATTGGCGCATACGCCTTTACTATGACTACAACAGAAAAATGAGTGATGAGATTTGATTTGATCTTGTTAAATTAAATTCTTTCGCTAGTATTAGACAACTTAGGTCAGTTTTGTCTGATCGGAGAATGATTAGGAAATAAAGATGGCAGAAAAGAAAAAAGTTAAACCGCCCGTTGAACAGCTCGTGGATGCGGATGCTCGTAAAAAAGCGCTAAAGATGGCCTTGGACCAGATTTCCAAGCAATTCGGCAAGGATGCGATTCTGAGCATGGGCAGCCAGCCTGACCAAAATCTGGATGTTGTTTCTACCGGCTCCTTTACTTTGGACCTGGCACTCGGCGTCGGCGGTCTTCCCCGCGGACGTATCGTTGAAATTTACGGACCGGAATCTTCAGGTAAAACTACGCTGACGCTTCACATCCTTGCTGAAATGCAGAAGCTCGGCGGAACCTGCGCCTTCATCGACGCAGAACATGCATTAGACGTTAAGTACGCCAAAGCACTCGGCGTTAAAGTGGACGACTTGCTCCTGTCTCAGCCGGACAGCGGTGAACAGGCTCTTGAAATTACGGACGCTTTGGTTCGCTCCGGTGCCGTTGACCTCGTCGTTATCGACTCCGTAGCTGCTTTGGTGCCTCGCTCTGAAATTGAAGGCGACATGGGCGAAGCTCTTCCGGGTCTCCAGGCTCGTCTGATGAGCCAGGCACTCCGTAAGCTCACTTCCAGCATCAAGAAGTCCAACACTTTGGTGGTCTTCATTAACCAGGTTCGTCAGAAGATCGGTGTGGTTTACGGCTCTCCGGAAACAACCACCGGCGGCAACGCACTCAAGTTCTACGCCACGATTCGTATGGATATTCGTCGTACCGGCGGCATCAAGCAGGGCGATGAAATCCTGGGTAACGAAACCCGCGTGAAAGTTGTTAAGAATAAAGTTGCGCCTCCCTTCAAACAGGCTGAATTCGAGATCATCTACGGTCAGGGCATTTCCCGCGAAGGTGAAATCATCGATATCGGTACTGACATGGATATCTTCAACAAGTCCGGTGCTTGGTACTCCTATCAGGGCAACAAGATCGGTCAGGGCAAAGCTGCTGCCAGAGAATGGCTGAAGTCTCATCCTGAAGAAATGAAGATGATCGAAGAACAGATCAAGGCCGCGATCAAGGGCAAAGATCACGAAGAAGATGCTGCCGAAGAGGTCGTGACCAAAGAAACTGAAGAAACCTACGAAGACGCTCAATAATGTTTGATCCTGCTGATCGCAGAAAGCAGATCTTATACAAGGCGGTAGCTGCTCTCGCTCGTCGAGAGCGCTCCCGCCTCGGCCTCTATAAGAAGCTGTCAGAAACTTTCAACGAAGAGGGCGATAAGGAATTAATCAATTCCGTCCTCGACGAACTCGTCAGTAAAAAGTATTTATCCGACGAGCGGTACGCTCGTATTCAAGTTTTGACGCGGAGCGCCAGATACGGCGACCGCAAGCTCTTTTGGAACCTCCAGAGGGACGGTGTGTCTCGTGAAATTGCCGAAGAGGCGTTAAAACAAAACGAAGAGTCGGAATACGATCGAGCACTCGTTCTTTGGAAGCGAAAATTTGGAGAGCCGCCCGAGGATTACAAGGAACGCGCTAAGCAGATCCGCTTCCTTGCCAGTCGGGGTTTTACCTTTAAAACCATTGAAAAAATCTTGAGTTGTGAACTTCCTGACGAAGTCTTTTAAGACGGCAGCCTGAGATCGTTATACTTTTGTTCACAAACAAAAGTTAACAATTTCACGGCTATGAAAATCCATGAATATCAAGCACGTCAAATTCTGAAGAATTTTGACGTTCCCGTTCCTGTTGCTGAAGTTGCTTCAAGTCCTGAGGAAGCTCGAAAGATTGCCGAAGAAATCGGCGGAAAGGTTTGGGCAGTTAAGTCCCAGATTCACGCCGGCGGCAGAGGCAAAGGCGGCGGCGTAAAACTCGCCCGCAGTCTGGAAGATGTCAGCAATCTCTCCCGTCTTATGATCGGCAGCCGTTTGGTCACCAAGCAGACCGGTCCTGCCGGAGCCCCTGTCAGTAAGGTCCTTGTTCAGCAGGGTCTCGATATCGTCCAGGAGTTCTATGTCGGTTTTCTCATCGACCGCAAGCTTCAGAGGCCGGTACTCATTGCTTCTGCTGAAGGCGGCATGGAAATTGAAAAAGTTGCCGCTCAATTCCCTGAAAAAATCATTAAAACGGTCATTGATCCTGTGGCCGGTCTTTCCGTTCCCGAAGCTTTGGAAGTTGCTACTCGATTGGGCGTGCCTGCCGACATTACCGGAGACTGTGCAGAAGTCCTGAGAAAGTTATGGAGTACCTTCGTTTCAATGGACTGCTCTCTGCTTGAGATCAATCCGCTTATCGTGACGGCAGACAAAAAAGTCTATCCGCTTGATGTGAAGATGACGTTCGATGACAACGCGCTTCTGCGTCATCCCGAGCTTGAAGAACTCCACGATCCTGAGCAGGAAGATCCGACAGAGCTCCGTGCACATAAAGCCGGCCTTCAATACATTCAGCTCAACGGCAATATCGCCTGCCTTGTCAACGGCGCCGGCCTCGCAATGGCGACCATGGACACGATTAAGCTTTTCGGCGGTGAGCCCGATAACTTCCTCGATATCGGAGGCGGTGCCTCTCCTGAGAAGGTCACGGCAGCCTTTGAAATCATGCTGGCTCAGCCAGAAGTCAAAGTTATTCTGGTCAACATCTTCGGCGGAATCATGAAGTGCGACGTTATTGCCGAAGGTATTGTCGAAGCTTGCCGACACGTCAAATTAACTGTTCCCTTGATTGTTCGTATGAAGGGTACGCACGAAAAAGAAGGCAAAGAAATCCTCAAGAACAGCGGTCTGCCGATTATCTCAGCCGAGTCTCTCGGTGACGCCGCGAAGAAAGCCGTAGAACTGGCAGCGGAGAAATAACATGAGCATTTTGGTAAACAAGAACTCCCGCATCATCACCCAAGGTATGACCGGTAAAACCGGCCAGTTCCACACTCGTCTTTGCAGAGATTACGGATTTGGTAAGGAATGCTTTGTCGGCGGTGTAAATCCGAAAAAAGCCGGACAAGTCTGGGAAGGTCTGCCGATTTTCGGATCCGTTAAAGAGGCCAAAGAAAAGACCGGTGCAAACGTTTCCGTGATTTATGTTCCGCCTGCCGGGGCAGCTGCAGCTATCCAGGAAGCAAGTGATGCCGGCATTGATCTCATCGTCTGCATCACAGAAGGTATTCCTGTCATGGATATGGTTAAAGTCAGAGACCATATGAAAAAGACCGGTTCCAAATCTCTTCTCCTCGGGCCGAACTGCCCCGGCATCATGACGCCGGGAGAAGTCAACGTCGGCATCATGCCTGCGCACATTCACCGCAAAGGCAGAATCGGTGTTGTCTCTCGCTCCGGCACCCTGACCTATGAAGCGGTTGCTCAGATTACGGCCTTAGGCTTAGGGCAGTCCACCGCTATTGGTATCGGCGGAGACCCGATCAACGGTTTAAAGCATATCGATGTGCTCAAGCTCTTTAACAATGATCCGGAAACCGATGCGGTCGTCATGATCGGAGAAATCGGCGGAAGCGACGAAGAAACTGCTGCCGAATGGGTAAAAAATAATATGAAGAAACCCGTCGTGGGCTTTATTGCGGGCGTAACAGCTCCCGCAGGAAAGAGAATGGGGCATGCAGGTGCGATCATTTCCGGCGGTACGGGAACTGCCGAAGGCAAATTAGCCGTGATGGAAGCCTGCGGCATTCGAACGACACGGAATCCGTCTGAAATCGGCTCATTGCTACAATCCGTGCTCTCTTCGAAAAAGGAGTAATTCATTTTGGAAGCGCTTATTGCTTGGTTTGGTGAGATTCATTGGGTCGCAGTTCTGCAGATCATTCTCATCGACATTCTTCTCGGCGGTGATAATGCCGTCGTGATTGCATTGGCTTGCCGAAGCCTTGATCCGCATCTTCGCGTGAAGGGCATTATTTACGGCGCCGGCGGCGCTATTTTGCTGCGCGTCATTTTGATTGCTTTCGCAGTCTCGGTGATGAACATTCCGTTCCTGAAGTTCTGCGGCGGCTTGCTGCTTTTGTGGATCGGCATCAAGCTCATTGCCCCGGCGGACGAAGGGGAACATGAGATACATGCGAGTAAGCGGCTGTGGGGTGCAGTTAAGACCATTATCGTTGCCGACTTGATCATGAGTATCGATAACGTGATTGCTATTGCCGGTGCGGCTGAGCAGGCTCCGGGCCACCATCAAATGGCTCTGGTGATCTTCGGTCTGCTTGTGAGCGTTCCGTTCATCCTCGGCGGCAGTCAGATTATTCTGAAGATCATCGATCGCTTCCCGATCATCGTGTACGCAGGCGGCGCTTTGCTGGGCTGGATTGCCGGCACGCTAATGGTTGACGACCCGGGCATCTTGGCACACCTGCCTAACCTGCCGGCTCTGCATACCGAAGGCGGTATTGCCGGTGCGATCTTTGTGCTGATTGTCGCTTTTATTCTTAAGTACTTCAGATCAAAGAAAACCAAAGCTTAATCAGAATGTAGAACTAGAAAAGGCGTTTTCTCATTTGAGGAGCGCCTTTTTAAATGGTCGTTATGTGATCTATAGCGTTGTAGCCGCCTCTCTGACCTCTAACGCGGCTTGTTTACCGGTAATCCATTCAGGAACAAGCTTGGTCATGAAGACGTAATTCAAAGAATGTTGGATTTCATCTTCATTATCGGGAATGCCGGGGCTGTACTTCTCTGCAAGTGCACGAAGAGCGGAGAGTTTTTCAGCCGTATCGGTGACGGGCTGCAGTCGGCCCCAAATGAGAACGCTTTGGAAATTATTTGCGCGGACACTTGGAACGACTAGGCTCTGTCCGACGATAGAAAAGCTGGTTTTGTTCGTTCTCTGAAAGCATTCGTACTTGTATCCTCGCGGCGATCCGTGGAAATAGACAACTCCGTCCGTGTAAACGTAACTTAGCGGCACTGTATAGAGGTAGCCGTCATCTCCGTTCAACGAAAGTACACCGTAAGCCGTGGTCTCAATGATCTTCCGGACGGTTTCTTTGTCTAAGGCCTGTTTTGTTCGTGTCAGTTCTTTTCTCATAGCAATTTCTCAACCTAAAGTTTGTTCCAGAGCGTCTTTGAGTTTTAAAACGGCGTGTTCCAATTCCTCCTCAGTGAAGTGAGCGTAACCAAGAATAAAGCCGGTGAGAGGTTTGGCTGAGCGGTAACAAGCAGAAAGCGGCCTGGTCTCGATCTGGTAGGAACGCTTAAAAAGTTCGGAAAGCTTGACGTCATCTTGCGGATGATTAAAGATGAAGGTCAGATGAGTGCCTTCATTAGCTCCTTCAATATGTCCGTAGGCAGAGAGGTATTTTCCGATCGCTCTTACTGCAGCCTGACGGCGCTTTTCATAAATCTTTTTAAGACGGCGGACGTGTGAATAGTAGAAGCCGTTCTGAATGAATTCGGCCAAAATGTATTGATGGACTTCACTGCTGTGTCGATCTATCAGAAGTTTGGCGCCCTCAAAAACCGTGATGAGATTTTTAGGGACGACCATGTAGGCCATGTTGAAGCCGGGGTAGATGACCTTAGTGAAACTTCCGAGATAAATACACGGAGCACCTTCTTTGTAGGAAGAGAGTGCCGGAAGAGGTTTCTTTCCATATCGGAGTTCACTGTCGTAGTCATCCTCGATGATCCAAGCTCCTTCCGTTTTTGCCCAAGCCAACAGCTTTTCGTTGTTCTCGGCGGACGAGACATAGCCGAGAGGATACTGATGACAAGGCGTGACCAAGACACCTTTGATCTTCTTTTGTTTCTTTAGTTTTTCGATATCGATTCCGTCCTGCGTCACAGGAATAGGAATCGGTTTTAATCCTCGAAATTCCATCAAATTAATGTGAGTCTGGAAGTAAGGATCTTCGACGGCAATCTTGTCACTTCTTTCAAATAAAACGCTTGCACAAAGATCTAATGCCTGCTGAGTACCGTCAGTAGTGATTACTTGTTCCGGCTCACATCTCAGACCTCGGTATTGACGGAGGTAGTCACAAACAGCTTTTTTGTAAGGCATGAAGCCGCCGGGATCACAGTAGCCGTTATGCAGCCAGGGACTCTTAGAAGTGCGGGCAACGACAGTGGTCCAATTTTTGCCCGGCAGACTTTCCTGATCAGGCGCGATGAACGCGAAAGGCATCGGCTTTTGAACTTTGAATTCAGAAGCGGCTGCCGCTATCTTTGCAGACAGTGGAAGTTCTGACGGAAGGAACTTCTCATTCGTCGAACCATTTTCTTTCCGATTTTCGAAGACTCCCAGAGAGATTTCCGAGACAAAAGTGCCATTGCCGTTCTTCGTTTCCAGAAGTCCTTCTTCCAGCAATCGGTTGTAGACGCTGACGACTGTTGATCGTGAGACACCGATTTCGGAAGCGAGTCTGCGGCTTGAAGGAATAGGATCACCGGGACACAGGCTTTTGAGTTCGATGAGTTCGAGGATCTTTTGGTAGAGCTGCTCTTGGAGCGAAGGTGCTCCGCTTTTCAGATTTAAGGATATGTTTGAGAGGCTCGGCTGAACTTTGTGGGTCATGTCGGCTCCGAAAACGTTAAGGCCGGAGGTTGACTCCGGCCGGTGCTGAGTTAGCTTACTTTAGCGCATTCTGTGCAGCTGCTGTCGCAGTTCTCAGATTCTGGATGACTTGAGAAGAAGTGTTTTCAAATCCGGACGGATCATGAACACCTTTCGAGTAATCCGAGAAGTACCAGCCGACGGTGTGCAAGTAGAGGCTGTAAGCATCCTGAAGTTTTTGATATTCAGGCTGATTGATCTTAACGTCACCGTTCTTTGCTTTGATCAGCAGATTGCGAGCGGCGCTTCCGTAGCGTTCCAGTCTTTCTTTATGGATGCGGTAACGCTACTGGATTGTCGCGACCATGTAGGCGGCTTGTCCCTCGGACCAGTTGTCTCCGTTCGGGTTGCCGTGGCAATCAGATCTTGCGCAGGTGTTTTTGTACTTCAGAGAAGGCAGACTCGGCTGATGTTCAAGGGTTCCGTTTGCTTTCTTGGCAAAGTGGCAGTCTGTGCAACCGACGCCGGCTTGACCGTGCTTAGAAGCAACCACAATTTCCATGTGGTAGTGGTCAGTCGAGACCGTCTTAACACCGGTAGCTTTATCTGTTCCGTTATTCAGACCCAGGCCTCTAACGAGATTCCAGCGTTCGATGGGGTTAGCGGCAAAGAACGTACCGACAGACCAGCCGGTTCTATCGATTGCGTCCTTTGGATGAGCGAGCTGACCGTCGCTGTCTCTGTAGAAAGTCTCGGAGCGGTTATGACCTTCGTGGCATTGGCCGCACATGTAATTCGAGTTGGCTTTTTCTAGAATGGCGATCTTTCTCGGGTAACCGCGAACGCCCATGTTGATGACTTCAATCTTCGGATAACCGGTCTTTCCGACGTTCTTCTGATAGTTGTAGTCCTTGTAGTTCGGATGAGACATGGCCTCAATTAAGTGATCAAAGACGATGCGGGGCTCAGCCGAATGCGGATCGTGACAGGTAATGCAGTTGAAGCTATTGTTAACGGTCTTCAGAACTTTGTGGTCCGGATCATCAAAGGCGAGCGGTGCTTTCGGGTTTCTAGCGCCTAAATAGGCATAGTCCATGATGCTGTCGGAAGTTTTGCACTTCAGGCAGTCGGAGCGTCCCATGATCTCTCGGCCTTTCTGCGGACGCCAAGTCAAAGACAAGGTCTTAGAAGGCAGAATCTTGTCGCCTTCGTTCGGACGTGTGTCAGTAAGCGCTTCCCACATCGGCGCACCGGGTTTAGAGAGATCCGTGTACTTCTTGTACTGGTAGCGGCCGTCGGAACGGATATTAGCAAGGTCGGTCACGATGCTCGAATGGAAGCGCGGCAGACGGAACTGAATGTCGCGGAAAGAATTGTCGCCGGCGATATCACGGAACTGAGCATAAGCGGGCGGCGTGTTTTTGAGTGCCCACTCATAGTGGTATTTCGGATCCATGATGTCTTTGTGCTGCTCGGTGTGGCATTGACCACAGGCGGCGTATTCAAAATGCGTGGTCGGACGGTTGTCGCGGCTCGGAGCCTTGACGTGGTCCGAACTGATGTCATGGCATGCCACGCAATTCACATTCTTATGAGCACCGCGTGTTGACAGAGTCTTGATCGCTGTTGCGTGACAGCCGAAGCACTGGTTTTTGTCTACGGGCTGCTGAGGAACAGCGGCTGCCAATACTGACAGCGAAAGGCAAGACAGACCTAACGAAACTATGGATTTGATTATTGTGTTTTGCATAAGGTTCTCCTTAAGACTGACTTCATTTTCTCCAATCTACTTTGAGAAAAAGAGTCCACTTTCGGACTATGTGTTCAATCCACTTTTAAGGAGAAAGCCCTTATACAATTCAAAAAGCCTTTTGCTGTTGTGGAGTTCTTGAATTAAGAAGCTGAGAATTTCAAACCGATGATTCCGATGGCGATCAGCGAGGCAAAAACGGTTCTGGAGACTGTGAAGGCTTCTCCGAACAAGAGGATGCCGGCGATAAAGGCTCCGATACAACCGATACCGGTCCAAATGGCGTAGGCAGTTCCTAAGGGAATTGTTCTCATCGCTACAGCCAAGAAGTAGACACTCGCGACCATACCGATAATGGTGACCGCGCTATAGAACCAATTGCTGAAGCCGTCAGCATATTTCAAAGCGACAGCCCAAACGATTTCAAAAATTCCTGCAATGAAAAGGTAAATCCAAGACATTTAAATCCTCCAAAAACGAAAAAGGCACCTTTGTCAGTAATCCTTCAATGGCCTACGGAGTACTGAAAAAGGTGCCTATCCGGCGATAGATTGCACAACGGAAGTATACCGACGTACTAAAGATGTGTTTCATCATCGCAAAGAGGTTTTGTCAGAAATTTTGACCGTCAAAGTTTTCACGCTTCTTTCACAAGAACGGGCACGCTAAAACTACGAAAAATCAACGCATTGCTACAATCAGCTGTCAATTTGATTTCAACGCTTAGGAGATATTTCATTGGAAGCGCTTATCGCTTGGTTTGCCGAAATTCATTGGGTGGCCGTGCTTCAAATTATTTTGATAGACATCTTGCTCGGCGGTGACAACGCAGTTGTGATCGCTCTTGCCTGCCGAAACCTTGATCCGAGCCTCCGTTTTAAAGGAGTGCTTTACGGAGCGGGCGGTGCCATCCTCTTGCGTGTGATCCTGATTGCTTTTGCCGTCACGATCATGAACATTCCTTTCCTCAAACTCGTCGGAGCGCTTCTGCTTCTGTGGATCGGTATCAAACTCATTGTTCCTCAGGATGAAGGGGAGCATGAAATTCATGCCAGTAAGCGTCTTTGGGGCGCGATTAAAACCATTATCGTTGCCGACTTAGTGATGAGCTTGGACAACGTTATTGCGATTGCCGGTGCGGCAGAACAGGCACCTGCCGGTCATCAGATGGCGCTTGTAATCTTCGGTCTCTTAGTGAGTGTCCCGTTCATTCTCGGCGGCAGCCAGTTGTTCCTGAAGGTTATTGATCGTTATCCGATCATTGTTTACGCCGGCGGCGCTTTGTTGGGCTGGATCGCAGGCACATTGATTGTAGGCGACCCCGGACTGACTCCGCATATTCCGAACTTGGCGGAAATGCATACGCCTGCCGGAATTGCCGGTGCCGTCTTCGTGCTGATTGTGGCCTTTGCGATTAAAGGGCTGCGGAAGAAGGCAAACTAACTTGTCAGCTTAACTATAGGAAGAGGGCTATCCGGTCCTCTCGAAAATACAAAAACGGCGTTCAACCGCAAAGGAAGAACGCCGTTTTTTTGTCTGATGTCAGCGGCTGGTGCCGATAATCGCACCGCCTAAGCACACTTCTTCGTCATAAAAGACCGCACTTTGTCCCGGTGTCACCGCCCAAAGAGGATCAAGAGAAGAAACCACAACGCTTTCATCGTCGGCTCGGATCACCTTACATTCCTGATCGGCCATGCGATAACGCGTTTTAAGGCCGAGCATTCTTCCGGCTTCAGGTGCCGTACCGCTGATCCAGTTGGGTCGCGTGGCAGAAAGCGAGAAAGACTGAAGCCAGGGATGATCGTGACCTTGGACGATATAGAGCGTGTTGTTCAGAATGTCCTTACGGGCAACAAACCAAGGTTCGCCGTTGCCGAACTTAGAACCGCCGACGCCGATACCTTTGCGCTGACCTAAGGTGTAGTAAGAAAGGCCGATGTGCTCACCAACAATTCTTCCGTCCGGTGTTTTAATCGGACCGGGCTTGTTGGTGAGGTAACGATGGAGGAACTCGCGGAACGGACGCTCTCCGATAAAGCAGATACCGGTGCTGTCTTTTTTCTTGGCGTTCGGAAGACCGATTTCTTCGGCAATTCTGCGTACTTCGGTCTTGCACATGTCTCCGACAGGGAACATGGCTTTCGAGAGCTGGTACTGATTGAGACGATTTAAGAAGTAGCTTTGATCTTTAGTGTTGTCCACACCTTTGAGCAGTTCAAAGAGCCCGTCTCTTTCGCGGACACGTGCATAGTGTCCGGTGGCAATCTTGTCGGCGCCTAAACGGATGGCATGATCAAGGAATGCCTTGAATTTAATTTCGGAATTGCAGAGAACGTCAGGGTTCGGCGTACGACCGGCGGAGTACTCGGAAAGGAATTCCGCAAAAACGCGGTCCTTGTATTCTTTGGCAAAGTTCACGGCTTCGATATCGATGCCGATTACGTCGGCGACCGCCGTGGCATCGATTAAATCCTGACGGGAAGAACAGTATTCGCTGTCGTCATCGTCCTCCCAGTTTTTCATGAAAAGACCGATTACTTCGTATCCCTGCTTCTTGAGAAGGTAGGCGCTGACGGCAGAATCCACTCCGCCTGAAAGACCAACGACAACTGTTTTTGTTTCCACACAAAACTCCTTACGATAATTCTCGCCATTTTAATGAGTTAGCGATCAACAGACAGGTGTTTTTCGCTATTCTTGTGTGCGTAGTTGAAACAGAAGAAAATGCTGTTTTGCTAAAAACAATGCCGCGGCGTATAGGACGCGAACGAAAAGAAGGATTCGAGATGATTGCGACTCAGAATGCAGCAGACAAAACTCAGAAGTTTTTAGACGATTTCAAGGTCTCTAAACCCGTGATCGGTTTGCCGGGCCTCGGCTGGGATACGCCGGAAATGGCGGCAGCGGTTTCTAATGCCGGCGGCTTGGGCGTGCTCCACATCGGCTTTAAAACTGAAGAAGAAATCGAAAGAGATGTTGCAAAGGTTCGTTCGCTGACCGATAAGCCTTTTGCCGTACTGATGTTCCCGCAAAAAGAATCGATCTTAGACGCCGAGAAACTTCGCCTGCAGGATACAGCGCTCTCTCCGCTCAGAGAGGATTTGGGATGCACGGCAGCTAGACCGATATCGGCTCCGCTCTTTGATAATCAGTTCAGGAAGATTGTTGAACTGAAAGTTCCGGCTGTCGGCTTGAGACTCGGTGGTCTGAGGGAGCCTTACATGGAAGAACTTGAAGCCAACGGCACTCCTGTCTTCGGTATCGCATCCAATCTCAGAGACGCAAAAGTCCTTGTTTCCAGCGGCGTTAACGCTGTCGTAGCTGCAGGCTGGGCTGAAGAAGGTTTGCTCTCACACGAAGAAATCAGTAAAGATCAGGCTGAAATCGATTCCCTGGTCTTATGGTCGGAATGCGCAAGAGCATTGAGAGTCCCGGTTCTTGGCGCCGGCTCGATTACGACGCAGGATCAGGTTCGTGTGTTAAAGGCGCTTGGCCTCGCAGGCTTCATGCTTTCCGACGCGCTGCTGCTCGTCAAAGAGTCTCCGATTCCGGATTCCTGGCGCACTAAGGTAATGTACTTAGCGGACTCCGCCTCTGAGATGACGGATACCTTCATGGGTCGAGCCTCACGCTATCTGTCTAACGGCTTTGCTCAGATCTTTCCCGAGAAAGGCCTTCCTGTCCTTCAGTTCCCTTATCAATACTTTGCCCTGAAAGATATTTTTGATAAGGCATTAGAGATTGGCCGAATTGATTTGGCGCTTCTGGAAGTCGGACAATACGTTTATCTTGCCGAGAGCGGCACGACTGCTGACATCATTAACAAATTCTGCGGATATTGGAGCGAGGCATAAATGCAAGATAATCAGGCGCTCATCGTCGTCGACGTCCAAAAAGATTTCTTAGAAACCGGCGCATTGCCTGTTAAAGAGGGCAGCCAAGTCGTACCGGTCATTAATCGGATCATTCCGAAATTTAAAAATGTCGTATTTACACAAGACTGGCATCCGCAAGGCCATATTTCTTTTGCTTCGTCTCATCCTGGCATAGCGCCTTACAGCACCATTGATGTCTCTTACGGTAAACAAGTCCTTTGGCCGGAACACTGTGTTCAAAACACGTCCGGTGCCGAATTTGCCGAAGGACTGAACACGGAAAACGGCGAACTTTACCCAGGGCGTAAAGAGGCCAAAAGAAAACTCGGCAAATGCCGATTTGAAAAGATGGCAGCTAAAAAGAAACTGCTCCTTATAAAACAAACTTGCATTTGGGAAAATGAAGAAACCGACTCCAACCTATCGGAGACTGCCCATCGTTAGGAATTGTCCCGTAAAACTGAAGGTGCTTTACACCTGAATCTGTCTGCATTTCAAAGCGGACTATCATACTTATCAATCGGAAATCACTTTGGAAGGATTATCTAAAGCGACAGGAATCAAAGACCTTGACAAACTCTCCTTACATACGAAACGATTGGCCGAACATCATTTCATTAAGAAAGAGTATTGATACGCCAACGAACATAAACGAGTACGCTATCATTTAAAGAATCCCTCCCAAGACTGAATCCGAGTGAACAGCTCGATATTAGAAGATGCCTCACTCACTTCCTCGGCTAAAGCGTTGCTGGTTCTATTAAAGATGCAATGCCTCAATAACACGAATACCACCCGCTATTCCAAATCCGAGCTATCCAAGTTATGCGGCATAGACCCCAAGACCTTTCGGAAGCATCTAAAGGAGTTGGAAGATCAAAGGCATATCATCGTCCAAGAAGACAGCATAGAGATCGCTTCACCCCACATTCCTTTAGATGATCCCAAGATTTTTAAAGAGATCGTGAAGGCTGGCGAATCCGCCTGTGCGCCGAGTATTGCCAGGCGTGCAGAGATCATCAGAAAACGACCCAAGAATATTCGTAATCTGAAAAACTATTTACGAAAGATAGAAACGGGGGGTAGATCATATAAGCCAATCAAGAAAGTACCGCAAAAATTTGAGTTTTAAATAAACGAGGACAGACATTGACGAACGGTCTAAAAAACTAACCGTTCGACAATGTTTGTCCTTGCTGTTTCAGGATTTTCGGTCCTCTATTTGATCTTCAAAACTATTTTTATAACTTGTATTCACGCTATATACAACAAGATTTCATTACATTATCTCATTTATATTTTCATATTAAATGCGTTCTAATGACAAACTTGTTACTTCCATACGCATTCAATTGCTTTGGGAAACTTATACATATTGATTGCGCTCATAAAGGAGAAAAGTATACATGTCCTTCGTGTGGAGCTGAGCTAGCTTTAAGAATCAGTAAAATACCCCAAGGAGAAAAATATCATCGAACAAATCACTTTGCCCATAAAAGAAGTAAAGATAATTACTGTTCAGAATCATTCTTACATAAATTATTTAAAGAACGAGTTGCTGATTATATAAGAACAAAAATAGACGAGAAAGAGGATGCAATATGGTTTGAATGGGAATGTGATAAATGCCATGAACGACATAGAGGTAATCTGATAAAAAAAGCAACCAGAGTTATTGAAGAACTGGACTTACAAATATGCAAACCAGATATTGCGTTGCTTGATAAAGATAATAAAGTAATTATAGCAA
>ERZ857922.2184-NODE-2184-length-20664-cov-3.062109_pt1 | contig 20664 bp, 18 predicted proteins | sample MGYA00519579_ERZ857922 | MGnify/ENA primary metagenome ERZ857922 (study PRJEB31778, sample SAMEA3449375) | human gut metagenome | biome: human gut; feature: human-associated habitat; material: faeces | place: United Kingdom | collected 2010/2012 ... | reverse complement strand
AAGACAGTGGCCAAGGAAGTGGATGCGGTGACGGCTGTGCTGAATCCCATTGAGGGACTGAGTGAGGAAGATATAGAAGCCGGCGAGGATTATTTTTCTGTGATGAGGAAGAATCTGGAAGCGTTGCAGAAGGCGCTGAACTGAAAAAGGAGAAATTATGGGAATTTTGATAGAGAATCTTTCGTTCCACTACACGGGGACGCCTGTGCTGGAGCAGGTAAACCTGGAAGTAAAGGATGGGGATTATGCCATTCTTACCGGTGAGAACGGAAGTGGAAAAAGTACGATGTTGAAAATCATTGCCGGTGTCATGAAACCAACCTGTGGCAGCGTTAAGACTTCCGGTGTGATCGCGCCGCTGATCGAACTGGGAGCAGGGTTTGATTTTGACTTGACTGCGAAGGAGAACGTATTTCTGAACGGGACGCTGCTTGGATATACCAGGGAATATCTGGAGGAGCACTATGAAGAGATTGTAGAGTTTTCAGAACTGGACCAGTTTATGGATGTACCGGTGAAAAATTTTTCATCGGGAATGTTTTCGCGTCTCGCGTTTGCGGTAGCAACAATCGGACAGCCGGATATTCTGATCGTGGATGAAGTATTATCGGTAGGCGATTTCCATTTTCAGCAGAAATGTGAAGCAAGAATTAACCGGATGAAGGAGAATGGAGCTACGATTTTGTTTGTTTCGCATAATATGGAGCAGGTGAGAAATCTGTGCAGCCGGATTGTATGGCTGGAACATGGAAGAGTTCGCAGTATCGGGGATGCAGATGAGTTGTGCAGAGAATATCAGGAAGCAGAATAAGAGGGAAAAATGAAAAAAATAAAAAAGATGGCAGCAGTCATTATACTGATTCTGATTGCATTTATTTATGGACATATTCATAAGACCCATGTGATTTATGACCGGACGGTTGAAAATGATCAGTATATCATGCTGGACGGATCACAGAGTCAGATAACACAGGAGTTTATCTGTGAGGAAGATTCGCTGGATGGAATTCAGGTGAAATGTCAGAATTTGCAGGAAGATCCAGAAGCAGAGATTCGAGTTTATCTTCAGGATTGTGAAAATGGAGAAACGGTTGCGGAATCTGTGAAGAAGGTGGGAGATATAAAAACGGGCAAATTCAATGAATTTTCGTTTGATACGGTAACCAGATGCAGGGGGAAGGCGTATAAAGTAGTATTTGAAAAAGATTCTATTGCACTTTATACGGAAAAGACATCAGAGGAAGGAACAAATTTGAAAATAAATAGTGAAGAAAGTGAAGGAACTTTAATTTTAAAGACGGTTACATATCGGTTTGATATAGAAACATTTTGCGTATTTCTGCTGTTAGTATTGTATATCTGTGTTTTCTTTCAGTTTTTGAACTGGTTATTTTCCAGATAGTGTGGAAGTGAGAGGATTTGAAAAATGGAAAATGCTTTTTATATCGCAACATGTCGGTTTCATGTAAAAGAAAAAGACAGATTACTTATTACGGGATATTTTCTGGATAACAGACCAGATGGAAACCGGATTGAAATCCGGCTGGATGGAAAGGAACTATTTTATACAACGGATGGAATCCGTCTTCATCCGTTGAAGTTCCGTAAGATAAGAAAAAGACTTATAACCAAACAGTTTTTTCTTTGGATACATCTTCCGAAAGACTGGAGAGAAGCGTCCAGACTGGAAGTATTGCAGTCGTATCGTGGAAAAGAAGAATTGATGAAGACCTTTGCAGTCAGTGAATTGAAGAACCTGGAGAAATGGCTGGCAAACAGCATAGATAAGGTGAATACTGAAGAAAAAGGATTTTCAGTCGAGGGATGGTATTATAGCAGGAAAAATGCATCGATTCGGTTTCTGGATGAGAATCAGAATGAACTGGAGATGAAAGAAGAAAAAATCCGGCGTCTGGATGTGCTGCGAGAGTATCCGGAATGTAAAAAGGAAGAGATTGCCGGGTTTAAGGCATTTTATGAGGAAGGTATTCCGCGAAAACTGGAAGTATGCTTTGAAGAAGAAGAGAAAAATGCGGAAGAGATCATAAATCTCAAAAGAAAACTGCGACGTCAGAAAATGCTGGATGATTTTCGCAAAGTCAGAATCTATTATCGTCAGTTTGGAATCTGTGCAGCGTTTATCAGGGCGGGTGACAAATTGAGTGGGAAAAACGGTACAGAGTATGAAGAATGGCTGCGAAGACATGAGCCGTCCAGGATCAGACTGTACCGGCAGAAGAGAAAGAAGTTTGCCCGGATGCCGAAGATTTCGATTGTTGTTCCTCTTTACCGGACACCGGAAAGATATCTGCGGGAAATGCTGGATTCTGTAAGAGGACAGTCCTATCAGAACTGGGAGCTCTGTCTTTCAGATGGAAGCGGGGAAGATTCGTCGATTGCAGGGATTCTGGAAGAATACACAAAGAAGGATAGCCGAATCCGGGTGAAGGACAATAAAAAACAACTGCATATTTCGGATAATACAAATGTGGCACTGGATATGGCAACGGGAGATTATATCGCTTTTATGGATCATGACGATCTGCTGACACCGGACGCATTGTATGAGTGTGTGGCAGAATTGAATGAATATCCGGATACAGAGCTTATTTATACGGATGAAGATAAGATTACGATGGATGGAGAAGAGTATTTCTTCCCTCATTTCAAATCGGATTTTAATCCAGATATGCTTTGTACAACAAATTATTTCTGTCATCTGGTGGTTGTTAAAAAGGAATTATATCAGGCGGCAGGAAAGTTGAACGGCGAATACGATGGTGCACAGGACTATGATTTTGTACTCCGGTGTGTTGAGAAGACCGATAAGATCCGGCATATACCGAAAATCCTATATCACTGGCGAGCATGCGAAGGATCTACAGCAGGCAGTGCAGACAATAAATCCTATATTGTGGATGCAGGTGCAAAAGCGGTAAGAGCGCATTACAGAAGAATGGGAATTGAAGCAGAAGTCATTCCAACGAAGTATCCGGGAATGTACCGGACGAAATATCCGGTAAAACAAACACCTAAGATATCGGTTATTATTCCAAACAAAGATCACACAGATGATCTGATCAAATGCCTGCGATCGATCCGGGAAAAAAATACCTATGAGAATATAGAAATTCTTGTTATAGAAAATAACAGCCAGAAAAAGAAAACGTTTAAAGATTATAGAAGGATCATGCATGAGTATCCAAAAGTTAAGGTTCTGTACTGGAAAGGAGAAGGATTCAATTATCCGGAGATCAATCAGTATGGAATTGATCATGCGACCGGCGAATATCTGCTGTTTCTGAACAACGATACAGAAATGATCGGCAATGACTGTATTAAAGAAATGTTGAGCTATTGTATGCGGGAGGATGTAGGTGCTGTCGGAGCGAGAATGTATTACGAAGATGGAACGCTTCAGCATGGAGGAGTGATCATCGGACTTGGAGGAGTGGCAGGACATGCATTCCTTGGCATAGACGGAGATTCGCCGGGATACTTTGCGAGGGCGCAGGTGGTCCATGATCTGAGTGCGGTGACCGCAGCCTGTATGATGATGAAAAAACGGGTGTATGAAGAAGTTGGAGGATTTGACTCGAAGTTTGCGGTGGCATTTAATGATGTAGATCTGTGCCTGAAAATACGAAAAGCCGGATATCTGATCGTATATGATCCATATGCGGAACTGATTCATTATGAATCCAAGTCAAGAGGATATGAAGATACGGAAGAGAAAATCGAACGTTTCCACGGAGAAGTAAATCTGTTTCAGACAAGGTGGAAAGATTTCCTGAAAAAGGGTGATCCATATTACAGTCCGAATCTGACACTGGATCATAATGATTTTGGACTGAATCATCTGGCAAAAGTGGAGAGGAGATAGGAGATGTTCAATAAAATGTCTCTGTATCGGGTAAAAAAAGGATTCGTATATCTGCGGTACTTTGGACCAAAAGAATTTCTGATACGATTAAAAGAAAGAATCCGTATTCAGAAGATTGATTATGAAAAATGGTATGAGAATCACAGACGAACAGAAGAGGAATTGGAAAGTCAAAGGCAGGAAGCATTTGCGTATGCACCCCTGATCAGTATTGTCGTGCCGGTATATCAGGCACCGGAAGAATTTTTGAGACAGATGATTCTGTCTGTATGCCGTCAGACGTATAAAAATTGGGAATTATGTATGACTGTTTCAGATGAAGAGAGACACAGAATGGAAGAAATTCTGGAAGAGGATGAGTTCAAAGAAAAAGCGATTCACCTGATCGGTATTTCAGAAAACAGAGGAATTTCTGAAAATACAAATGCAGCGATAAAGGAAGCTACCGGAACATATATCGGTTTTTTGGATCAAGATGATCTGCTCGCGCCGGATGCATTGTACGAGATGGTAAAGAAGTTGAATGAGTATCCGGAGGTCGGACTTCTTTATTCAGATGAAGATAAAGTGACGGCAGATCTGAAAAAACATTTTCAGCCGCATTTTAAACCAGATTTTAATCTGGATCTGTTGCGAGCCAATAACTATATTTGTCATTTTTGCGTGATAAGAAAAAGTCTAATTGAAGAAATAGGTGGATTAAGAAGTGATTTTGACGGAGCACAGGATTACGATCTCGTTTTCCGCTGTGTGGAAAAAACGATAACGGCGCATGTGCCGAGGATTCTTTATCATTGGAGGGTACATCAGGTTTCTACTGCGGACAATCCAATCAGTAAAACTTATGCATTTGAGGCTGGACAGCGTGCCATAGAAGCACATCTGCTAAGATGTGGTGAACATGCAGAAGTTTTACCGGAACTGGATAGAGGGTTTTATCGTGTCCGGTATAAGATGCAGGGGAATCCAAAGATTTCCATTCTGATTCCCAATAAAGATCATATAAAAGATTTGGAGAAATGTCTACAATCGATTTCCAGATCGGATTATAAGAATTATGAGATCATAATTATCGAAAATAACAGCGAAAAAGCGGAAACATTTGCTTATTATAAAACAATAGAGTCAGACCGGATCCGGATTCTGAAGTGGGAGGGATCATTTAATTATTCGGCGATCAACAACTACGCAGTAAGCGAGACTGATGGAGAATATCTGGTACTTCTGAATAATGATACAGAAGTGATTGGAAAGGACTGGCTAGGAGAAATGCTTGCGAACTGCCAGAGAAAAGAAGTCGGGATTGTCGGAGCAAAGCTTTATTATCCAAATGGTCAGGTGCAGCATGCTGGAGTCATTGTTGGGATTCGGGGAATTGCTGGTAATATGTTCCGGGGACTTCCAAAAGGTTATTCCGGGTATCTGCACAAAGCAAGTACTCAGCAGGATTTGTCAGCGGTGACCGCAGCATGTATGATGGTAAAGCGTTCTGTATATGAAGAAGTGGGTGGATTTGAGGAGCAACTTGCAGTGGCGTTCAATGATATTGATTTCTGTCTGAAGGTACGCAGATGTGGATATCTTGTAGTGTATGATCCTTATGTGAAACTGTATCATTATGAATCCAGATCGAGAGGGGCAGAAGATAATGAGGAAAAGATCAGAAGATATCAGTGTGAGATTGATTATGTACGCCGGAACTGGTCTGAAATCATGGAAAAAGGAGATCCGATGTACAATCCTAATCTTACGCTGGTGAAGTGTGATTATTCTTTGCGTGAAAAAGAAGATGGATAGAGAAAAGATGGTGGTATTTTGATAAAGAACAATCAGCGGATGTTAAATAAAGCGCAGGTATGTATGGATGCGGGAATCATTGGTGCTGCATATTTTTTCTCATGGTATCTGAGATTTAAAAGTGGGCTTTTTGTGCAGGACGCAGGGGTTCTGCCGGCGAAAACGTATTTTTCAGCTTTGTTTTTAATAATCCCTGGATATCTGCTTTTGTATAGTATTTTTCAGCTTTATATGCCGAGGAGGGTAAAAAGTTACCGTAAGGAGCTGATGGATATCATCCGTGCCAATGGAATTGGATTTATGATCTTTATCCTGGTACTTTATTTTATAAAGCAGGAGCATTTTTCAAGACAGATGCTGTGTATTTTCTTCTTTATAAACATCTCGCTGGAATTTGCTTCGAGATATCTGATTCGCACAATTTTGTGGAAAATGCGAAAGCAGGGACTGAATCAGAAACATATCCTGATGATTGGAGAGAGTCAGATGGCAGAACAGTATATGGACAGGCTGAGAGAGAATCCAAAGTGGGGATATCAAGTGTTTGCCCATCTGAAAGATGAAGAAAAACTGGAAAGAATACTGGAGGGGAATGAACTGGATGAGGTTGTGATTGCGCTTCGTGCGGAGGATTATGGAAAACTGGAGCGGATTGTGGATGTCTGTGAGAAGGCAGGGGTACACACGAAAATGATTCCTGATTTTGGAAATGTGATTTCTACCAGGCCTTATATTGAGGATGTGCAGGGGATTCCGGTGATTCATGTCCGCAGAGTTCCACTGAATATCATGCGGAACAGGGCGGCAAAGAGGGCAGTTGATCTGATTGGGGCAACGGTTGCAATCATTCTTTTTTCACCGGTCATGCTGCTTACTGTGCTGGTGGTTGCCTTGACAGAGGAAGGAAGTGTGATCTACCGGCAGGAAAGAGTTGGACTGCATAACCAGGTATTTTATATGTACAAATTTCGGTCTATGATCATGCAGGATGAAGAAAAGGAAAAAGCAGAATGGTCTACCAGGAATGATCCGAGGATTACACCGGTTGGAAAGCTGATCCGCAGAACAAGTATAGATGAATTGCCGCAGCTTTTTAATGTGCTGAAAGGGGAGATGAGTCTGGTGGGACCAAGACCGGAAAGACCGCAGTTTGTGCAAAAGTTCCGGGATGAAATTCCACGTTATATGGTAAAACATCAGGTACGTCCGGGAATGACTGGATGGGCGCAGATCAATGGCTACCGGGGAAATACTTCCATTGAGAAGCGGATCGAATATGATCTTTACTATATTGAGAACTGGACAATGGTATTTGATATGAAAATATTGATTCTGACAATTTTTAAAGGATTTTTTGACGGAAGATGAAGATAGATGTGATCATACCGGTCTACAGACCGACAGAAAAACTGCATAAAGTATTGTACAGGCTCTGCAGACAGACGCACCTTCCGGAGCAAATCATTCTGTTACACACCAGGGATGGGATAAAGCTGGATGTTTCGGTTTGTAAAGACCGGGTTTCTGTTACAGAGATTCCGATTTTGGAAAAAGAATTTGATCATGGAAGAACCAGAGAGCAGGGAATCTGGATGTCAGATGCAGATATTGTGGTCATGATGACCCAGGATGCAGTTCCGGCAGATCCGTTTCTTTTGGAAAAGCTTTCAGAAGTATTAAATGAGCATCCGGATGCTGTGGCAGCTTATGCCAGACAGATACCGGATCAGAACTGTGGTCTGTTGGAAAAATATACGAGAGTTTTCAATTATCCCCCAAAAAGCCAGATTAAATCGCAGAAGGATTTGCCAAAACTGGGAATAAAAACTTATTTTTGCTCCAATGTGTGTGCTGCTTATCGGAGAGGAGTCTATCTGGAACTGGGAGGATTTCCGCATCCGGTCATCTTCAATGAAGATTTGATCTTTGCAGCAGGAGCAATCCAAAATGGATGGAAGATTATTTATAAAGCAGATGCACGGGTGATTCATTCTCATGAGTATACTTACAGAGAGCTGATAAGGAGAAATTTTGACCAGGGTGTATCGCAGGCATGTCATCCAGAAATATTTGAAAAAGTAAAGTCAGAGAAAGAAGGCATACACCTGATTTGCACACTTGTGAAAAAGCTTTTAAAAGAAAGAAAATATTTGCAGATTATACAGCTGTTTGTGGAAAGCGGGTGCAAATATCTGGGCTACCAGATGGGAAAACATTACCGACAATTACCGGAAAGTTTCATCATGAAACTGACAATGAATCATAATTACTGGAGAGGAAGGAATGATGAGGATGCTTAAAAAAATTGCAGGATGGTCATGGAAGAAAAAGATAATAGTGATTATTTGCGTAGTGTTGACACTTGTTCTGGGGGCGGCAGGTGCCGTATTCGGATATGCTGCCAGTAAAGTGAACAAAATTCAGAAGATTGAAGTAAAAAAAGAAACGTTGAAAGAGTCTATTACAGAAGAGGTGGAGCATAAAAGCGGATATCTGAATGTGGCAGTATTCGGGCTGGATTCTAGGGATGGGTCACTAGATAAAGGAAATCGAAGTGATACGATCATGATCGTAAGTTTGAATCAGGAAACTTATGAAGTGAAAATGGTATCGGTGTACCGTGATACTTTTATGCGGCTGAAAGATGGAAGTTATAATAAGGCGAATGCAGCCTATTCTTATTTCGGACCGGATGGGGGTGTTGCTCTTTTGAATGAGAACATGGATATGAACATTGAAAAGTATGTATCTGTGAACTTTAATGCCTTAGTCGATGTAATTGATGCGGTGGGAGGAATGGATCTGGAGCTGACTGATGCAGAAGTAGTCCACATGAATAATTATTGTGTGGAGACTTCTGAAGTAACCGGAAAAAGTTATAAGAAGATTGAGCCGGAAGTCGGAGGTAGCTATCATCTGAATGGAGTACAGGCGGTTTCTTATGCGAGAATCCGTTATACAGATGGTGGAGACGCGCAGCGTACAGTGCGTCAGAGAATCGTCCTTTTGAATATCATGCAGAAGCTGCAGCAGATGGACCTGACGACGATCAATAAGATTGCTGACAGTGTTTTTCCACAGATTGCAACCAATTTTTCTTTTACTGAAATTCTGAATTATGCGAAAGATTTTCAAAAATATAGAGTAGGTGAAACACTTGGATTTCCAAATGTAAGATATTCCAAAATGCTTTCTGGAGTGGGAAGTACAGAAATTGCAGATACACTGGCATCCAATGTTGCCGAAGTACATCAGTTCCTGTTTGGAGATACAGATTATCAGGTATCAGGGACGGTAAAAGGAATTGATGATGAAATAAACGATGCGCTTTCCAGTGGAAAATATGAGGAAACAGACGAGACGGAAAAAGAGAATGAAAAGTCGGAAGACAAGACATCTGAGGAAACGAATCATACAGAAAGTGATATAGAAGTGACGGAAGATGGAAATGCCGGAACGGATTCTGGCAATTCATCAGCCGACAGTGGATCTGGTTCATCAGCAGTGACAGAACCACAGCAGCCGGATACAGAAACACCGCCGGATTATTATGAGGAAGATTACTATTATGGTGATGATTAAAGGAGGAAAAAGGAATGAGAAAAATAACAAAGTGGTTATGCAGTGTATTGCTTGTAGCAGCAATTGGTCTGACAGGATGTGGACAGAAACAGAAGACAGAAAGTAGGGCAGAGAAATCTGATGAAAATCATTTTGTAGGAGAGTGGATTGTTGAGCCGGAGTATGCAATCAGCAAGGTTGGAGATGAAAATACGCTGTTTGTAGATGGAAGGGGAGAAAAAAAGGCAATCCTTGGAACTGTAAAAGGTGCAATTGCTACAGTATGGCAGGACTGGAGTATTACAGAAGGAAAACAGGGAGATGAGAAATGGGGGTGCATCCAGGAGCCGGAACAGCTGGAAGAGACTCTTGGCAATCTTGGAATTACAAAGGATAAAGAAATTATTCTGATCGGTGAGACCCTAGATGGATGGGGAGATGATGCGAGACTTCTCTGGGAACTCCGGGCAGCCGGATATGAAGATGTGAAGATGGTAGATGGCGGATGGAAGGCGTTGAAAGACAGTGGAATCAAGACACAGTTCCTCGCATCCAAACCGGAACCGGCAGAAGTAAAAATCGATGAAATTGATTATTCCCATGTGATGACAACCGAAGAATTACAGAAGAATTATGACGAGTACAAAATTGTGGATGTGCGTACTGATGAAGAATATGAAGGAGCAATTCTGTATGATGAAGCAAAGGGAGGACATCTTCCGGGAGCAATTCATATCCGGTACACGGATCTGTTCGATGATGCGGGATATCTGAAATCCAATGAAGAACTGACAAAAATGTTTGAGGATGCCGGACTGTCTAAAGATGATGAGATCGTCACTTATTGTACAGGAGGAATCCGCTCGGCATATACACAGCTGGTAATGGAAATGTGTGGATTTGAACATACATACAATTATGATCAGTCATTCTGGAGATGGGCTGTTGTTGGAGATGTAGAATAATGGTTAGCGTTTTGATGTGTACTTATAACCGGAGATTTTGTTTGAAACAGGCGATTGACAGCGTACTTTGTCAGACGTATCCGGATTTTGAATTTGTCATCGTAGATGACGGATCGACCGACGGAACAGAAGAACTGATTAAAAGCTATCAGGATCCACGGATCAGATATTTTAAACTGGATCAGAATTCGTTTTACTGTTATGCGGCAAATCAGGGGCTTGATCACTGCCAAGGAGACTATGTGGCATTTATGAACAGCGATGATGCATGGTTGCCGGATAAACTGGAAAAACAGGTGTCAGTTATGGAACAGAACCGAATGCTTGGTGCATGTTTTACAAGAGTGTATCTGGTAGATGAGAGCGGCAATGAGATATCGGAAGAATGCAGAGATATGGCAGCACTTTTTGACAGAAAGTGTACGACACAGAACGAATATCTGCATACGCTTCTGCAATCTGGGAATTTTCTTTGTCATCCTTCGGCGCTGGTCAGAAAATCCGTTTTGGACAAGATTGGATATTTCAATCTTTTGTATCGTCAGCTGGCGGATTATGACCTGTGGCTTCGGCTTGTAAGTGAGTCAGAGATCACGATTTTGGAGGAACGGCTGATTCGGTTTCAGTGGGATATAAAAGGGAAAAAACAGATCAGCATGTCGACAAGAGAAAATTCGGTGCGTTCATTTAATGAATCTGTTATGATCCGAAAAAACTACATTGAAAAGATGTCTGAAAAAAATTTTTTCCAGTTTTTCAGGGGAGATTTTCAGAATCCGGATTCTACATCACATTTACAACTGGAATTTGAAAAGGCATTCTGGCTGATGAAATGTACAACTAAAGAGCCAGGACTGAAAGCGGCAGGGATGGAAATGCTGGAGAGGACTATGAGAGAAGAGAATGCAATGGAAACTTTAAGAGAGCATTTTCATCTGGATATTTTTGATCTGTATCAGTGGAACGGGGAACATATGTATAAGACACCATGGCTGATAAGCGAAATTGAAGAAGGAAGCCAGCAACTGGCGTATTATAAAGATATTCTCAAACAGAAAGATGAGTATATCGGGCAGCAGAAAGAACAGCTTGAAAAACAAAATGCAGCGATTGAACAGCAGCAGGAATATATAGAAGGACAGCGAAGGCAGACCGCGCATTATGAAAAACAGCTGGATGAACTTGGCAGACGGATGGAACAGAAAACAGGGCAGCTTAAGAAATATGAGGATAAGATCAGGGAGCAGGATGAAATGATCCAGACATATGCAAATTCAACCAGCTGGAAAATAACAGAACCGATGAGAAAAATCATGCGTCTGCTGAAAAAATGATTTATAGAAAAGATGAATATACTTAATCCGGGATAAGGACAATCAATTAGTGAATAGATTGCAGATATGTTATAGTTAGAAGAAAGAAGATTAGACGAGGAGAAAAGATTATGAAAAGAACAGCATTATTTCTTGCAGGAATTCTTGCGCTTTCGTCATTTTCAGGATGTGGTGCAAAGAATTCGGAATCAGACAGCAGTGAACCATTTGAAGGAAAGTATGTAGTAACCGCCGACTATGTGAAAGAAAATCTGGACGATATCATCGTAGTGGATGCAAGAGGTGAAGATGAGGCGAAAAAAGGTACTGTAAAAGGTGCAGTGGCAACGACATGGCAGTATCTGGCAAACTGTGAAGACGGGGAAGCGGGAGATGCAAACTGGGGATGTATCCTTGATACAAAGCGCCTGAGCGAAAGATTAGGAGAGCTTGGGCTGGCAAAAGATAAGGAAATCGTGCTTTTTTCAAATGCGGAGAAAGGCTGGGGAGAAGATGGCAGGATTGCATGGGAGCTGATCGCGGCAGGCTATGAGGATGTGAAAATCGTAGATGGCGGGATCAAAGCACTGAAAGCAGCAGGAGTTGAGACTGTCAAAGGAGTAGCAGAGCCGAAACCGGTATCGGTAGAAATTGATTCGATTGATGAAACGCATGTGATCAATACGGATGAGCTGAAAGAGATTTATGACGACTGTAAAATTGTGGATACCCGTACAGATAAAGAATACAATGGAAAGACAATGTATGGGGAGGCAAATGGGGGACATCTTCCAGGGGCAATCCAGATCCGTTATACGGATTTATTTAACAGTGACAGTACATTAAAGAGTAATGAAGATCTGACCAAGATGTTTGAAGATGCAGGACTTTCAAAAGAGGATCATATTATTACTTACTGTACCGGAGGAATCCGTTCAGCTTATATGCAGCTTATAATGGAAATGTGTGGCTTTGAAAATTCAGAGAATTATGACGAATCTTTCTACAGATGGTGTGTGGAAGGAAATCTGGAGAAATAAAAGAGAAGCAGATCAACGAGATCTGAACGTCGTATGAATATGAATGGATTTGAAAAAGCGGGACGTTGGCAATTTAGTCAGCGTCCCGCTTTTGTAACCTTTTTGGGAATAATTATTATTTTACAATTTTTTTCTTACCGAATGCAATGATTGCGCCAAGAGCAGCGAGCATTGCAACTGCGAGAGCAGCGATAGGAGCGGTATCTCCTGTCTTTGTTGTAGCAGCAGTAGTGGTTTTACCGTTATTCTGGTTTTTATTGTTATCTTTGCCATTGTTGTCTTTCTTTGTATCAGGATCAGCGACAGGATCTGTTACAAAATGCTTCTGGATCACTTCACTTTTTGCACCGTTTTCGATGGTGAATACCTTGATGTTGGTGATTCCGGCTTCTTTGAGAAGCTGAGTTGCTTTTGCAGCACCTCTTGCACCACTGTTGCAAAGAACATAAATTGTTTTTCCTTCAAAATCTGCTTTGTGAGCAGCTACATATTCTGTAAATGCTTTTGCAAGATCATCCGGAAGTTTGTTATCTTTGTCAAAAAGTGGAAGGGAAAGGGATCCCTTTAAGTGTCCTTTGGTGTAAGATTCTGTAGAACGTACATCAAGGATCAGGTAATTCTTTGTATCAGACATTTTATTGATCACATGAGTATCAGATACATAAATGGAAGCAGCTTTTACATCTTCATTTTTTGCACCACCAGTGATGGTATGAACTTTTGCAAGATCATATCCGGCAGCTTTTAATAAAGCAGTAGCAGCTCTTGCACCACTTGCACCACTGTTACAGAGAAGATAGAGATCTTTTTTCTCAAGAGTGGCTTTGTTGTCTGTTACATATTTTGTGAAATCTTTGGAAAGCTGGTCATCTGTAGTTTTTGCAACACCATCAGCATTAAATACTGGTGTTGAGATAGAACCTTTCAAATGTCCGGCACCATAGTTGCCTGTTGCACGAACATCAAGGATTGCTACATCGTCTTTTCCAACAGCAGCAACAGCTGTTTTTCCATTTACAGCATTTCCATCTGTTCCTGACATTGCGTACAGGAGTTCCAGACCTTTTGCACCATTTTCAATGGTGTATACTTTACCATCTTCTTTGGTGCTTGTGTTATAGCCAAGTTTGCCAAGAAGCAGAGTTGCTTTCTGCGCACCTCTTGCACCACTGTTGCAGATAATGTAGATTGGTTTGTCTTCTGTTATTTTTGAAGGGATTTCTTCCATGAAAGCTTTTTCAAGCGCTTCCGCTTCAGCAGTGTCAAGTTTGTTGTTATCATCAAACAGAGACTGAGAAATAGATCCCTTCAAAGTACCTGTCTTTGTCTGTGCTTTTGAAGAACGTACATCAATGACATATGCAGTTCCTTCTTTTGCAGCTGAAATAGCATCGTTTCCAGATACAAATTTGTAACCATCTACAGTTACGAAAGCACCGTTTACAGTTTCATCTTTCGCACCACCGGTGATGGTATAAATCGTGTTTTTGTCAACACCGTTGTCTGCAAGTAATGCAGTGGCGGCTCTTGCACCTCTTTGGCCGCTGTTACAGAGGACGTATACTTTTTTGCCTGAGAAGGTAGGAAGATTAGCCTTCACATATTCAGCAAAGGTTTTTGCATATGGATCTTGGTTGGTTTCTGCTACAACCTGTTTTCCTTCTTCATTCAGATAGAAAACAGGAAGAGAAAGAGAGTTTTTCAAATGACCGTTTGCAAAGTTCTCTTTTGTACGTACATCTACGATAACCACGTCATTTGAATCAACAGCAACTACAGCTTCAGCACCGGTTACAGCGTTGTTTGTTCCAAGGAATGCGTAACGAACTTCAAGACCTGTTGCTCCGCCTGTAATGGTATGAATACGACTGGTATCATATCCAGCACGTTGTAATAAAACAGCAGCAGCACGAGCCCCTCTTGCACCACTGTTGCAAAGAAGGTAAAGCTCTTTGTTCTGGAAATTTGCGTTATTAGTTACAGTTTCTGTGAAAGCTTTTGCAGTAGCATCTTCAGAAGTTTGGATGATACTGCCATCCTCATTAAATACAGGTGTTGAGAAAGAACCCTCTAAGTGAGAAAAATTATAGTTTACAGAAGAACGAACGTCTAAAACAGCAACGGTATTTTTATCGGCTGAAATAGCATCTGGGCCGCTTACATTTGCACCAAAAGTATATGCTTTATATGCAGTTTCGAAATCTGTGATAGCATCAGATTCATCAGATGGAACTGCTTCGTCTTCAGAAACTTCTTCCTGAGTAGTTTCTTCTGGATTCCCTTGATCTTCAGAAACAGTAGTCTGTGCATCGCTTTCTGTAACGGTATCAATACTTGAATCAGTTGCAAAAGCTGTCAGAGAGCCGTTCGCAAGTAATGCGAAAGACAGAAATACTGGTAATAATTTTCTTTTCATTTTTCCTCCTTACTCTCAAAATTAGGTTACGATTACATTGTAACAGTTTTCACAAAAATTTCATAATTGTTTTAATCTATATATAAAAATGAAATAGATAAAATCTATAGGTATAATTGAGAGATTTTATTAAACTAACTGCTGTTTCGTGGTAGAATAAAAAGATAAAAGTAGAAAAAAATGCAGGTGGAATAGAAGGACTCTGCGTGATCGAACCGTCGGTGCATGGTGATCAGCGTGGATATTTTATGGAAACTTATAATCAGAAGGATATGGAGGAAGCCGGACTTACGATGAAGTTCGTACAGGATAATCAGTCCGGTTCTGGAAAAGCAGTGTTGAGAGGACTTCATTTTCAGAAGAGATATCCGCAGGGAAAGCTAGTCCGAGTGATCCGGGGAACCGTATTTGATGTGGCGGTGGATATCCGGAAAGGAAGTGCCACCTATGGAAAATGGTATGGAATTGAACTGTCGGAAGAGAATAAAAAGCAGTTTTACATTCCGGAAGGATTTGCGCATGGATTTCTGGTGCTGAGCGACCAGGCAGAATTCTGCTACAAATGTACGGATTTTTATCATCCGGATGATGAGGGCGGGATTGCCTGGAACGATCCGACGATCAACGTTGCATGGCCAGAGCTTGATGTGCCATACAGAATGAGTGAAAAAGATAAAAAGTGGGGAAGGCTGGGAGAATAAGATGGAAAGAATTCAGGGATTAAAAGAATATGTACAGACAGAACATTATCTGGAAGGAATCGGGATCGGGAAAGAAGAGCAGAAGGAAATTCAGATTGCCTATCAGCCACTGGCACAGGGCGAATATAATATCAACTACTGGTTCGTACACCCACTGACCGGAAAGAAACTGGTGCTTCGTGTCAATACAGGAAGCCAGATGCATCTGGAAAATCAGATTGAATACGAATATCATGCATTGGAGCTTCTGGCGGATTCAGGACGGACGCCAGTGCCGGTTTTTGTAGATGGAAGTAAGAAGGAACTGCCGTATGGTGTGATGGTTATGGAGTTTCTGGAAGGGAGTGCACTGGATTATCGGAAGAATCTGATGGAAGCGGCAGAATGTCTTGCGGATATCCACAGTGTTCCGGTAAAAGAAACGGATGGACTGATATCGCCATCGAATCCACTGCAGGCGATTCTGGATGAATGTAATCAGATGGTGCAGACATACTACGAGTCTGATCTGGGAGAAGAAAAGAAAAAAGTACAGATCCGGCGTCTTCTGGAGCTGGGACAGGAGAAGATCAATGAGATCCGGGATTATAGTGGATACAGATGCTGTATTAACACAGAGCTGAATTCAGGAAATTTCCTGATGAATGGCGCAGGAAAAGACAATTATCTGGTTGACTGGGAAAAGCCGCTTTATGGTGATCCGGTTCAGGATCTGGGGCATTTCCTTGCACCAACGACAACTTTCTGGAAAACAGATGTGATTCTGACAGAAGAAGAGATGGCTGATTTTACAAGAAAATATATCCAGGCGGTAAATGGCAGATTTGATGTGAGTGGAATCGAAGAACGTCTGAACATTTTTATTCCGATCACGTGTCTCAGGGGAATTACATGGTGTGCAATGGCGTGGGTAGAATATCAGGAGCCGGGAAGACTGATCCGCAACGAAGAAACATTTAAAAAGATGGAAGACTATTTAAACAGGGATTTTCTGGATATGATCGAAGAAAGATATTATAAATAAAGATTTCAGGGATACGGAGTAATAAAATTCTGCGTTTTTCCACATACTACCCATATCGAATAAAATATGGAAAATATGTGGAACACAGGAGGAATAGAATCAATATGAAAGCTACAGGAATTGTCCGCCGGATCGATGATCTTGGCAGAATTGTCGTTCCGAAGGAAATCAGGCGCACGCTACGTATCCGTGAGGGTGATGCACTTGAAATTTTCACCGACCGGGAAGGAGAAATCATTCTCAAAAAATACTCACCGCTTGGGGAAATGGGAAATTTTGCAGACCAATATGCGGAAAGTCTGGCGCAGACGCTTGGATATCTGGTGTGTATCACAGATACAGATCAGGTGATTGCAGCAGCAGGACCGGGGAAGAAAGAATTTCAGGAACAGCTGATCACAAGACAGCTTGCGGAAGTGATCGCAAGAAGGGAGCAGTTTCTGGCATCCTCTATGGATCGGAAGTTCACGGTCATCGTGTCGGGACAGAATGCAGAACTGAAATGGCAGGTGGTAAGTCCGATCATCTGCGCCGGAGATGCGATCGGTTCTGTCGTGATCCTGGCAAAGGACGGCAGGAAAAAACCCGGTGAGTTGGAACAGAAGATGATACTCTGCGCAGCAGGATTTCTGGGACGACAGATGGAACAGTAAAGGAATATTTCATAAGAATCTCTCATAGTATAAAAGGACAGGAGGGGTTCTTATGGAAAAAAAGCTGTTTGGAAATATCTGTTTTACAAGACTTGTGAAAGCACTGATGCTTTCTTACTTTCTTACGATGCTGATGCTGCTCGGGCTGTCCTTTGGGCTGTATAAGTTTGACTTAAGCGAGAAAACAGTCCGGATCGGGATCCTTGCGGTTTACATAATTTCCACATTTGCCGGTGGATTTGCCATGGGAAAAATGGGGAAGACAAGGAAATTCCTGAGGGGATTTATGCTTGGAATGCTCTATTTTCTGCTACTGCTTGCAATTTCAGCAGGGATCTACCGGAGCGTGCAGGGTGGAATGCAGATGATGATCGCCTGGATCCTCTGTGGGGCAGGCGGAATGCTCGGTGGTATGGTGTCCTGAAGGGGAGGAGATGTAATTTTTGCATTGACGGTATCAAGGGATATGGGCTATACTTTTATTTTTTAATCCGGAGGAAGCAGTTGCGCCAAAAGGAAGCTTATACTATAGGTGATAAAAATGCCCGGAGGTGATGAGCCGGGCAAGAGGGAGGAACTCGTGAAAAGGAACACCAGACAGCTTTATTTGATGTTTTTTGTTTTTGCGATAATCATAGCAGCATATTCCTGCCGGCTGCTGGCATGGTTTGATATAGGAGGAAACTATCCAAGCTATGTGCGTGCCGCATTGTATTTATTATTATTTGTCTTGTGGGGGTATTCTCTGGATCAGCGGATTATTCAGAAACCGGTGCTGCACTGTCTTCGCTTGATGGATGTTCTGATGCTTATCTGGTTGACTTTGCGTACTTTGAAATATGAGGTGGTTACAGATCTGACCGTGGCACGTTATTTGTGGTATCTTTATTACCTGCCGATTCTTTTTATTCCGCTGCTTGGTGCATATACTGCAATTTTTCTGGGAAAATCCGAAGATTATCAGCTTTCCAGAAAAAGCTGGTTGTTATCGCTGATTCCGACAGCATTGTTTCTGGCTGTTATCACAAATGATTTCCACCAGCAAGTATTTTCGTTTGCGAGCGGAATTCCTGGGGTGCCGGATAACAAAGTCTTTTTCCATCGTCCGCTTTATTTTGTGAGTGTTGGATGGATGATAGGCTGTGTATTTTTTTCAGTATTTCAGCTGCTGAAAAAAACAAGGCTTCCAAGTATTGGAAAGCGGAGAATGATGCCTTTTGTTTTGAGCTGCGTGATGCTCTTGTATGGAGCACTTTATCTTTTGGGATTTCAGGTCATCCGTGATGTTTTTGGAGATATGAATGTAATGTTTTGTCTCTTTTATGCTGCAATATACGAAAGCTGTATCCATTGCCGTATGATACAGTCAAACACAGGGTATGTCGAGTTATATGAGGCGACAACGCTTGCCTCCTGCATTGCAGATCAAAATGGGCGGATTTTGCTTCGTTCCCGCACAGCAGGAGAGGATATGGTATGTCCAAAAGATGGGGAGAGTATCGTTTATCCGGATGGAATGCGTATCTCTTCGGCACCGATTAAAGATGGTTTTGTCATCTGGGGAGATAACTTGCAGCACCTTACCAAGCTTCGCAAGCAGCTTGATGAGAATAAAAGAAAAAGAGAGAATAACAAAAAGAAATTAAAGGATGCTTATCTTGTGCAGAAGGAGCTATACGAACTAACGGAAAAGAACCGTATTTATGATGAACTGGAAGAAAAACACAAAACCCAGGCGAGGAGGATAAAGGAACTTCTTGAACAGTGTAAGAATGCAAAGCCTGAGGTAATGCAGGCGTGTATGAAAGAGATTCTGTTGCTCGGTACTTATATCAAGCGAAGTGCGAATCTGTATTTTCTTTCTCAGGAATACGAAAAGCTTCCACAGCAGGAACTCAGGCTGACGATCGATGAACTGGTACGTGCAATGAATTCCTGCAAAATTGAATGTGGTGCGGTCTATTTAACCACAAAACCGATAGCATCAAAAGAGGTTGTGCGTTTGTTCGAACTGCTAAAAACGGTAACGGAAATGACGATAAATGAGCTGCATTCGCTGTTTATTTCTGTGTCCGATCAGGAAATGAATCTGTCTGTAGAATGTGCGGCTGATTTGTCCCCAATTATCTCTTCTGAGGTATCGGTCGACAAGGAGGATGGATTGTGGCTGATACGTACAGCAATAGGAGGAGAGGATAATGCGTAGGTTGAGGCGCTTTGGGTTTAATCGTATCAAGGAAGGATTTGACCAGCTTCCTACGGCGATCTGCTTTTTTGACAGCAGAGGAAGTATTGTTCTTTGCAACAGGCAGATGTATCGTCTGAGTCATTATTTATTTGAAAGTGATATGCAGTATCTCGGTGAAGTTGAGCGGGCACTTGCGACCCCCCCGGAAGGAATTCTGCAGCTTTCGAATATGGAGGGTACCTATCGTTTTCCGGATAATACCATATGGCAGTTTGAGAAAACAGAAGTAACGGATCGATATGGAGAAACCTATATCCAGCTTACAGCTGCGGATGTTACGGAATTGTGCCATGTGCTCGGACTGCTTTTTGTGGAAAATAAGAAGCTTGCCGAGGATGAAGAACATCTGCAAAGGTTATCTGAAAATGTGGAGAAGATTGCCCGGGAGAAAGAACTTTTGACGGCAAAATCTGCTATGCATGATAATCTTGCAGCCAGTATTATTGTAATAAAGCAGTATCTTTCCGGAGATTTCGGCGGGATCGATGTGGAAACAGTTCTGCGGGAATGGGAGAAGAATATTGTTTTTCGGGAGATCGAACATTTATCAGAAAAAGAGAAATTGTTTGCCAGTGCAAGAAGCAGTGGTGTCCTTGTGCAGATAGAAGGAAAGGAACCACCGGGAAAAGCAGCAGAGATGATGTATGCTGCTATGTCTGAATAATGCCCTTCAATATGCGAGAGCGACAGAACTGGAGGCAAATGTTTTTGAAAATGAAACCGGCTATACCGTGATGATCTATAATAACGGACAGCCTCCGGAAAGAGAAATCCGGGAAGGTGGAGGACTTACCAATCTGCGTCACCGGATTGAAACGGAAGGCGGAAGGATGCTCGTACAGAGTTTTCCGGAGTTTGCTTTGGTAATAGAAATTCCTAAGATTTAACACGTTAGGGAGGAATGAAAGTGAAAAAAATACTAATTGTTGAAGATCAGATGCTTGCCCGTAAGTATTTGTGCTCTTGCATAGAAAAAAGCACAGAATGTGAAGTGGCATCTGCCCTGACCCGGGCAGATGCAGCATTGCAGAGATGTGGTGAGGGGCATATTGACCTGGTGGTG
>ERZ857922.2175-NODE-2175-length-20755-cov-5.846667_pt1 | contig 20755 bp, 24 predicted proteins | sample MGYA00519579_ERZ857922 | MGnify/ENA primary metagenome ERZ857922 (study PRJEB31778, sample SAMEA3449375) | human gut metagenome | biome: human gut; feature: human-associated habitat; material: faeces | place: United Kingdom | collected 2010/2012 ... | reverse complement strand
TTTCAAGGTACAGATGATACCTTCCCGAAGACGCATTTTCGTCTTTCACTCCCTAGGGCATGGTGTGATTGAGCTGAAACAACAGCTTTGCACAACGCTGCCCCTCCTTACGGTCCTGCGGATCGGTCTTTCGAATATCGACCCGGATTTCTTCGCAATCCATTTCATCGTCCTCCTTCATCGAGTTCAAATTCATTTTGCTCTTGTCCATGTCAGATACTTTTTCCCATTTCATACGCCTGTTTCAGCGACGGGTGCCGGTACACATCTCCCTTATCCCATGTTCCGGTGCCGAAAATCACACCGGCTTCCTTAGCCCCCGGCAGACAGCGCAGATACCCGCGAAAATCTGCCAGCGTCTCATCGGCGGCGGAATGCTGAGGGTCTGCCGCCGTCACGATCAGGTAAAAGGTCTTATTCCTGATCTCCTGATAACCGGCAAGACAGCGGTCGATCATCGTTTTCATCTGCGCACAGATGGAGTAGAAATACACGGGAGACGCAAGGACGATCACATCCGCCGCCTTGAGCGCATACTCTGACCGGGGCCAATGCGGTGCTGCTGTCCTATGCCAACAGCAAAATCGAGGAGTTGGACACACGCCGCCAAACCCTGACAAAAGAGATTGCGGCGCTGTCGGCGGAAGCCATGTCCCCCGGAGCAGATCGAGCGGTTGTCGGTCTACCTCAACCAATGGGAAGAAATTGACTTCGAGGACAGGCGGCAGGTTGCCGACGGCCTGATCTCACAGATCCGCGCAACCGACGAACACGTTTCGATTGAGTGGAAAATTTGACTTTTACTTATCCATCGCACACGACAAAGGGCTGTGTGCCCTTGTCAAGCGATGTAAATATGACTGTTTTGGCACATCTTAGCTGAATTAAATAGGAACCTTACTCAGAAAATGCCTTGTCCGCTTGACTTAAAGAAGTAACCAACGGAAATATTCATCCATAAGGCCGCAGGTTGGGAAAAACTTTTGAATGGAAATTTGATCTGAGTCGCTTTTACACTTAAAACTATTATCTTGTTGGTATCTTAAAATGGCCTGTGCAACGGCGTTTCCCTTAGCCGCTTTTTGTAATTCTGATAGTAATGTCTCTGTGCTTTTGCTTGAAAAAGAAAAAGCATAAGGAATCAAGCGTTTGAGATGTACTAAAATACATTTATACTCAATTTGAAAATTATTGTAATATCCACATGCAATACTTGATAATGTATGCTCAAGTTCCGCTTTTGATATTCCCATTCTGTTATCAACAGTAATTTTGGCTTCAAACGATATATCCTCTCCGGGAAAATCAATTTGCTCCCATTGCCAAATTAAATACCAACAAAAGAAGCAATACCGAATGGCAACATCATCAGTCGGATTGTGATCCCAAATCCCTTTATAGCAATTTAGGGCAGCAAGCCATTGTTCATTGTGTTCATAATCTAATATTGCCTTTAAGTCTGTGACTTGCATAATGATACCACCTTAATATTACAAATGGATTATTCTTATCTTATAGGCCATGCATCTGAGATTTTTGCAGCTCCTCCACTTGCTGGATAAAAGATTTTGACACAAATTTCTACACCTTTATCAGCAAAGTTTTTGAAGTAATATACTCTGTAGGGAGGCAATTCAATGCGAACTGCCTCCCTACTGCTAAGTGAACAGTTATAGAATTCCCTTCGCAATGAGGGCTCTCTTCATCTCCGATGCAACGCCAGTTATTGTTGTTACACCATAAATGCCCATGACTATTGGATTTGATTCCATAGGCTCTCCATTCAGGTTCTGAAAAGATTGCCTTCTAAAACTCCAAAAACCATAATCAAGCTCATCGACCAAGGGAACACTCCGATTTCCTTTTGCAAAAAAGTATCCCCTTTTCCAATATACAGCATCAACAATGCACGGTTTAATCAAAAGGCGATAATAGTCAACAGGAACTGTCTGAGTGTCAACATCTATTGACGAAAAAGGCTGGTCAAATATCACTATCAAATGACATCCACCAATAAACGGATCAATAGCGTCTTCGCCCAAATTACTTTTTATTACCTGACCGACATAGAATAACCCATCAATGGGTTGAACAAGGAACATATCACCTGTACTGATTGAGATATTTCTTTGCCGTTTGATTATTTTAAGCTGGTACTCTTTCGGATTTTCGGATGAGACAGCTTTCATTTTTCTGACAATCTCATCAGGTAATTGTGCGTATTCCGCTTCACGGCGTTCAACAAGTGGATTAGAACTAAAACTCAAATATCATCACCTACCGTAACCATTGATATAATTTTCCGCCCACTGCATTGCTTCTTTGTAATATGTAGCATTGCCTTAACAAATTTCGAAGAAGAGGGCGTGGCAGAGCCACACCATCTTCTTCATCACGCAGGGATTCTCTGATTGCCCGGCGCTATCCCCAGTAGCGGCGTTTTACATTCAGAATGATAGCTGTCTAAACTCCGTTGTCATTGAAAATGGGCTAATTCGTTTTCGACGGTTGCGCTGGGACAAACTTACTCCATATTTCAAACACTTCATATAATCCTTCTGAACTTTTTCCATTGGCACATTGCCACATCAAGGTATCAACTATACGTCGAGGATTCATGTCAAGACCATTTTCAAATCCTAAAAGCACCGGCTCATTCACCGAGACTCTGCTTTTGGGTTTAGTAAAAAATCCCCAATATATCTGAGGAAACTCGTGAACGAATACTTCGCCCAGATAAATTGCTACATCCATTCCTATCGATAAGCTCTCTGTTGTTAGCTTATATTTGCCAGCAACGATGTATTCATGCAGCCATTTAGGAACTGCATCAAGCGATTCTTTTAAGTCGCTTTCTGTTAGCTCTTGTAATTGGATGTTAGCAACCAACCAACTCCACAAAGGACACAGTGAATCTTTCCCTCTTGTAAGCTGTACTGTTCCGTTAACATCCGCATCAATGCATTTCTGCAATTGATCTAAACGTGCAGGAATATCATCTGTATACCATTTAAATATTTCCTTAGCTTGTCTTGTCGTTAGCAAATCAAAAGATTTTACTGGGAATGGTGGTATCTGCATTTTGTAAATCACATTTTCTACCTCGGTTCTTATTCATAGATCACAACTTTAATCCCGTAATCCTCCAGCAGCTTTTTGAGTGGCGCGGATGGACCAATTTTCTGAGTATCTGCGCTTCTAAAGAAATGCCATAAAGAACCCCTTTTTATGATTCTTTTTGATGGAGCAAAATGTTCCAGTCACGCATCCACAATCAGTGTGGTGGTTGATACTTAGAATACAAATGGAAATGCAAAAGATACGATTGCGAACCCAATAAAGATTACTGCTGCACTACGATATATTATTTTTTCAAAATGGGGCACATCAACAATCAAACAGTAGTACCCACAAACTGCACATACTGTGCTGATGAAAGTAAAGTTACAGTGCTCAAATATAGCTTCAATCATCGGTTGTTCGATTGAAGAAAATACTGAAAAGCATTTGATAACGGCAACTACACTAATGCAGCACAACAAAACCAAACCAACAACATATTCATATGTTGGCCTGTTTTTGTACCATTGAAAAGGGAAGATCATTGTTTCAATAATTCGTGAAACAAACCCTGTGTGACAGTTATTTTTAGAAAATTTTGAACTAACAAGATTATCTCTTGAGAGCCATAGTGAAATATACACAATAATCCACGCAGCAATTGTTATATAATGATTTCTAAACATTTTGCCTCCATGTCTTTAAGTAATTTCACCTGGGAAGATTATCAATTTTAGTTTTCATTGTAGAAAGAATTGAGTATACACCGTCATATAGCACGCTCTTGAGGGCACCAACACGAATTCCTTTGATAACCGCATAAGAACAAGTTATATCAAGACCAAAAACTATTTGCTATGTCGGTCAACACATCCGATTCATAACCGGTTTCAACATCAACAAAATACCCGATAAAGTATTGCTCCACCTCTGGATCGCCTTTGAGTGCAGCTAAATGGTTAAAAGCCGCTTCACGCAGTTTGCTCCAGCGGTCGGACGAGTCAGCACACTTCATAGCCACCTCTTTCAGTTGAGGATCGCAGTGGCATCTAAGATAGATCAGTGCGGCCCGAAGCTGAGGACTGTACTTGAGTGGGTTTTCCAACCACAAAGATAAATCGTCATCGGTAACCTTGCCAATGTCCGCTACGGTCGTAATGCCAAACTCATACCATGTTGGATAATTGCGCCCTGCGTCAACGAATTCCTGGGGGAGTTTTGAGTCGCGGATTAGGTTTCCCGAGTAAGGGGCTGGGCGCGTGTCGGTAGTTTGCTGCCAAGGCTTTGCAGGGAGTATCTTGGCGGGTAACTGAGATATGGAAACGGTAAAGGGACCAAAATACGCGCGGTCCGGAACAGGCGTAGAGCTGGACCTTGCCTGTGCATAGAAGTAGCCGCCAAACGGAAAAATCGTGATACAGGGAAGTTGCCGCCCAAGTCGCGCGGCGGCACAAGCCTTGTGATGGCCGTCCAACAAAACAGAAATGCCTTCAGCACAGGAAAATGCAATCGCCCTGGGGAATGTGTCTGTTGTGTCAAAGCGCTGCGTGTAATAATCCACACGCTCTTGATTCAAACGAGTTCTTGGTTGAGAAGGATACAGAAAGACAGGAGCGCCTTCGCTGTAAGTAAATTCAAAATCCGGGTCATTGTACCAAGCTGGTCCGGTAGCCTCTACATTGGAAAATGCGTCGGGAACATCCCAGAAAAAGTTCCCATTTCCATCGGCAGGGAAGCTGTCTCCTTCTGCAATTACATAAAGACCGGAGGACAGAAGCCCCAGCAACGGGGCCATGGAAGCGATGGATGTGTCCAGATCCACATATGGTGCATTGATGACATCGCTGATTTGCTGCAATTCCGGTGCATCGGCTTTGTCCAATCCATATCCAGTCGCCAGCAACCCGGCGCAGGTAGGGCATTCCGGTGCATTGTGGACAATAAGGGGTGTTCCGCGCAACGTCAGCGCATATTGTTGACTCCAGTCCTCGTTTCTTCCACGCGACTCCCATTTTAGAGTGCCATTTCCCTCGATCAGCAGCAAACGGGCATCCCGGCACCAGTTTAGGTTATCGGTATTCAGTTTGAGGGGAAAATCGGTTGGTTGCTCGACTTTCCGTTTCTGCCAAGGAAATCTCATAATAGGTGCGCTCCTATCTGCGTGCATTGGTGGTTATTGGGATTTTCACCAACATTATATCGTAGCTCACGCACATTTGTATAGTTTTTTATTGTAATTGCACCAAAGAGTAGCCACATCGAAAAGGAACATAAAAAAGCCCTGCACGGCACTGGCGATTCCGGCTCCGTGCAGGGCTTTGGTTATAGGGGAACTTTATAGAGCGTTGATCTCTGCTTCCAGCTCGCGGATGAATGCCATCAGGTCAGCGAAAGAGGGGCACTCGCCGAACATCATGCCCTGCATGACCGCGTAGTCCTCCTCCAACGCAGCATAGCGGTATTCCGGCGGACACAGCTTCATGGTGCCCGGCCGTGCCAGCTCGTACTGCGCCCACTTACGGGGATAGAACTTCATCTTAAACTCCACGACCCGGCCCAGCAGATCCAGGTCCTCATAGGCGGCCGCTTTGCTTTCAGAGTGGGCGATGCAGTACAGGTCATAGTAGTGGCGGGAATAGCGGCTGGGCATCGGCAGATGCTCCGGGCGATTGGCCTCATGGTGCAGGATCGTCACCTTCTCCCAGAAGGTGCGCTCAGCCGCAGCGGTCAGTACCACGGTGCTGGCCTGCCGGAAAGCAGCTGGGTATCGCTCGGCGGAATAGGGGCGGATCTCCCGCGGCTGTGACGGCGTCCAGGCTGCCAGCGCACCGATCTCCAGACGGATCACCTGCAGAATGGACTCGGTCTTAAAGATACTGGGGTACCGGAAACAGATGGTCTGCTCGTCGTCCGGATCTATGTAGAGGTCCGCTTCCATACCCAGTATGATACCGAACTCGCTGCGCAGGGAAGGGAGGAGGATGTCGCGCAGGAACTGCTCGGCACGCTCATTTGCTTCCTTGTTGAACTGATCCTGCTTTGTATTGCTGCGCGGCGCCCATGGCTCATGGAGTCCATAGCCCAGCACGCGCCAATCCAGGATCAGGTCAATATCTTCGGAAAAACGCTGGATCAACCCATAGCATTTGGAGAGGCTGGTGCCCCCTTTGAATGTGAAGGCTGCCTTCCAGGGACTGTGATGGAAGAGGTGGTCCAGTGTCAGGCAGACCCAGAAGTCCTTTTCGATGATAGCTTCATGCAGCCCTGTCTGCTGCGCGGTATTACGAAACAGAACACGGCGGTCCTGCTCAGATGCTTTGGCGATGTTATACATATCAGTCCTCCCGGCAGATTTTTTTGATGAGGTTATAGATCCACGCTACCGCCTGCTGCGCCTCCTGTAAAAGCGCCTGCTTTTCATGATCGGTCAGGAGCCGCTGCAGTTTTTTAATGGTAGTGTCATCCACATTCTCCTTGCCCAAAGCGCGCAGGGCCTGTATGACCATGGCGCTCTTATAGGACAATCCGGAGATCTCCCGGTTGCTTCGATGCTTAAACTCTAACTCCAACTTGCCCACATTGAACTTGTGGTAGGGGCCGTCGGAGATATAGGACCACTTGGCGGGGACCTGCGTAGATAGGCCCAGCAGGTTCAGTGCGGTGGCGCCGGAGGGTGCAATGCTCCAGTTGAACTTCCGGGCCAAGGCCTGCGCCACGTGATGGGGCGACGGAGCCTCATACTCACCCAGCAGCTGGCTGAAGACGGGCCGGTAATAGACGCCGCGCATGATCCGCTGCAGCTCACCTGTCTGCTCCATACGGGACAGGCACTGCCGCACCGTATTGACATCAGCCAGATCCACATAGTCGGTAGACACGAAGACAGACTCCGGCTCTGCGACTCGGATGCGCTCCAATATACAGTTGTAGATCGTCTGATTGGCCATAGCGGCACCTCCTTGTTGTAATGAATATTATATAGTTTTCATTACAAAATGCAAGTGGGTGCCTTTAGTTTTCTCGACTTGACGGTCAAATATACGATTTGTAACGAAAATTGTACAGTTTTCATTACAAACAGGCGATGCGGGTATAGACAAAGTATCGGCATAGGTGGGGGGGTGTATGGGCGCGGAAAGGGGGAAGAACGCCCATACCAAAATGCGGCAGGGCTGGTTACTTGGGGATTGGATCGAAGTTCTTAATGATGCTGGCGATGAGCTTCAGCTGCATCCGTTCCTTCATCTCCTGGTCGACACCGCTGAATGAGACATTGTTGGCATCACGGAATGTGCGGGTGGCCAGTTTGGAGATGAAGCCATCGAAGTGTCTGAGAACTTCGGCCATAGCGTCCGGATCGCCGGTAGAGGCAGCTGCGATGGTATCGTAGTCGAGCAGGGCCCGTGGCTTCTTGCGATGGCGCGGCATGGCAATCACTCCTTCATTTTGGATTTAAGCGTCTCAAAAAATGCTGTTCTGCGGCGCTGGATCGAAGATTTGGAACTGTTGAGGAGCAGGGCGATCTGTCGGTCGCTCAGATCCAGCAGGAAGGAGAGCAGCAGGATGCTGTAACCTTCCACCCCGATCTCCAAAAGTGCTTGTCCCAACCGATCATCGTGGATGGGCAGATGGAAGCCGCACACATCGAACAGGTACATATCGGAAGGGTATGTATCCGTGGTGTGCAGCTGCTCCAATACCGGCTCCGGAAGATCGGAAAATGTAATCACGTGCTCAGCACGTGCCGTTATGTGTCGGATGTAGTCGATGCTTTCGCATTCCAGCACATCCTTACAGAAACGTTCAAACTGCCTGCAGACTTTTGCTTTCTGGGAGGGTGAAAGATGCAAGATTTCACCTCCCTCCTTACCCGCGGAGGCGGTTACTTGTCCCCTTTCACACCCTATCCCGATGCGGGTAGGCGGAATGACCCAGAAAACGCAAAAAAAGTCGGTGCATAGCATTATTTCTAATGCTATGCACCGATAGAGGTCATGAACAATCAGCCGCCAGACAACGCGGAGACGGGCGGCGTGTCTTACAGGGTATGCAGTTTTACCAGAGGAAATGCGGGTGGCACGGCAAGTCGCTAATCATGCTGGTAGAGCTCCATGAGTTTCAGATAGGCCTCCTTCTGCTCCTGAGGCAAGGGTGTCCAAGCCTCCATCAACCGTTTGATCTCCGGCGTACACTCAACCATATCATCATCAGCAAAAAACTGAGAAAGCGTTATGCCAAAGGCGGAACAGACCGCTTCCAACGTAGGAAGGGTAGGGATTCCATTCCGACGAAACAGATTTTGAATGGTGGACTCAGTCAAACCGGCCTCACTTGCCAACCGGTAGGCTGTCCAGCCCCGTGCTTCCATCAATGTTTTAATTCTCGACAAAACATCCAAGCGATCACCACCTTCCTGTCTATATTTTACTGCACAGAAAGGTAGTACGGTACAGCGGCGTTGTACGGGAATTGCTACCTCTGTGTACTGAATGACACGACAGGAGAGACGTAGGTTAGTATGTCCCGAAAGGCAGGTGCGCTGCAAATGGGCTGGGTCAACATAGAATGAACGGGCAGAGGATATAATAATTTCAAAAGCTGCTTGACAATATAGGATTTATCCCATACAATAACTATAGGATAAATCCAATAGTTGGAAGGCGGGTTGAATGTGCAGGAATATGAAGTGATTTTTTATGATAAGGCCGACGGCACAGAACCGGCAAAGGACTTCATATTGAGCCTGGATAAGAAGATGCGCGCTAAGATGTTGCGGACGATCTCGCTGCTGGCAGACAACGGCCCGGATCTCCGGGAGCCGTGCTCCAAACCGCTGGGTGATGGCATCTTTGAGCTGCGGGCGAAGGTAGGCTCTGATATTTCCCGCGTTTTGTACTTTTTCATAGTCGGCCGACGGGTGATCCTTACCAACGGATTTATCAAGAAAACACAGAAGACACCGCCTGCTGAACTTGAGCGGGCGAAGCGATATCGCGCCGACTATCTCGGCAGAGAGGAGAACAGACCATGAGTAAATTCAATGACTTTTTGAACGAGCAGCTGCAGGATCCGGAAGTCAGGGCAGAGTATGAGGCTCTGGAGCCTGAGTTCTCCATCATGCAGGCTATGATCGACGCCCGCAAGAGCAGCGGGATGACCCAGAAGCAACTGTCCGAAAAGACCGGTATTGCACAGGCAGACATCAGCAAACTGGAGAGCGGCAGTGCCAACCCGTCCTTGCGGACGCTCCAGCGCCTCGCTGCGGGAATGGGGATGCGGATCAAAATTGAGTTTCAGCCCTTTACCATGGGATGAAGAAGCAGAAGCGGGAAGACTGAGATAGTCTCCCGCTTTTTTGCGCTCAAAATCCGTTTTGCCATGTGAGAATGCTTTTGTGGGCTTTGCTTTATCGTGTGATTGCATCAGAGGTACAGCGATGATCTGCTTGATATTGGGAACTTTTGGCCGTTTTTTGCGTCTATATATACAAGCGTACGAAAGGAGGCGGATTCATGAAGCGAATGAGTGCTATGTTATTGGTGATGCTTTTCTTGCTGCTTGTTGGCTGCTCGGCCGTTGGGACTGAAACGGACTATCCGGCTGCGATCATGGCAGAGGGTACAGTTTACCTGAAGTCTGTTTCCGCTATGCCGGCCGAGATCGACGAGAGAGCCATCATCGGATACACCACTTCCTATACAGACACCTATCCGGAAAAGGATGGCGAGACCAATTTCAACCGAGAACTGAATATGCCTTATGCCAGAGTGGAGGGCGGCGTCGCAGTCCTCTATGAGAATGAATGGTACTTGTGTAGGCCGAAGGATGAGGATGCTGGCGCTGGCGGTGGAACGATTTCGTTCTATGCGGAACCCACCCGAGAAGGCACGGACCCTGTTGATTTCCATTGCTCCACTATCTCTAAGAAACAGGCAGCGGAACTGCGGAAAATCATTGATGATGTGGATACATGGGTAAACGATGCCCTTGTGGATCGTCTGGCCTACTACTTTGACGGACATATTGAGTTTGCCGGTGATAAGAAGCTGTACTATTTCTCCTACGAGTACAATGTCATTTATTTCAGTCAGCAATTCGCGGAGATCCCCGCAGAGGATATGCAGGTCATCAAGGATATTGCCATAGCCAGAGGTATGCCCGTAGATCTGCATCTGGAGCAGCCGGGGAGCTTCTCCTACGCAGAGGTGACGGCGACATTTAAGACTGGTGACCCTGGCGTAAAAAGCGAAGGTTTCGTGAATGCGGAGTCTGTCCCTATGAGTAGTAGGATCTGGGATGTAAAGACGCAGGCCCTGAACGAATGCACCATCGAATACGATGCTGTGACTGTCAACTATGACGAGACGGCGAAGGTCTGGGAAGTCACATATTCGACTGCAAATACTCTGGGCAACTGCCAGAGCGTGTATATGGATGAAAACGGCGTGACGCTGCTGATCGTTTACGGTGAGTAAGGATTGGAGGTACAATAATGAAGAAGTTAATTGCGATACTCGTTCTCTCCTTGAGCCTTATCCTTTGCCTGACGGCCTGCGGCTCCAAGATGCCCTATGACCTCTCCGAGACAGCTTCTGTTGAGCTTCATGCCTACAATAACGATTCAACAGAGCCGTTTGCTAAAATCGTCGTGGACGGCGAGGATGTTGCGACCATCGTGGAGATGTTTAATTCCCTGAAACTGAAAGAGATGAAATATACTGAGCCGTCCATCTGTGGATATGAGTTCTGGTTCCGAGATGAGAACGGAAGCGAAATTGTAAAGATTGAGCTTCCGTATGGCCCTTCTCCATGGCTCGTTGTTGGTGGAACGGAATATCCCTATCAGGATGTGAATGGCGGCGTTGATGTTGATTATCTGGCTCAGTTGGTAGACATGACGATATCTGCTGGCCCGATGCAGACGGAAGACGGTGCTGACCACAATGCGCCTGTTGAGCCGTTGTTCTATAAGTCGGCTCCTGGGCTGTCCATTCAGCATGACGGGCAGAGTGTGCGGGCTCTGCCGGGTACATCTTCCTGGCAATACATGAATCCCGACGGCACATCTACCGGGATTGAAGCGGACAGTATGCACCCGCTGGATGCCAAAGAGTATATGCCTGTTCTCCCTGCGGTGGAGGGCGAGGCATGGCTGGTGTTTGACACCGCACCGGACGAGATTACCGCAAAGGCATGGCCTGTTTCCAAATGGGGCGATCTGAGTGCGGTAGATGAAGCGATTTCGGTACCCGTGTCCGGTGACAAGATCACCCTATTGGAGGGCGGACATATTTACGAAGTATTCGCCAAGTGGACTCGTTTCGAGGAGTTTGGCGGCGCTGCGTATTACTCCTTCTATACTTCACCGCTTGGCGTGACGCTGACTGCGGAGGACGTGACACCCAATGGACTCACACTGGTCTGCACCCAATCCGGAGGCGCACCCACCGGCGAACTCCAGACTGGCAGCCGCTTCTGGCTTGAGGTCTACAGCGAGGGCAACTGGTTCCCTGTAAAAGACGATATGGAGGATGTTTTCTGGACTATGGAGGCATGGTCCATCCCCCGAAACAAGCGTGTGGAATGGAGCGTGAATTGGGAGACCCTGTACGGTTCGCTGCCTACCGGTTACTACCGAATCGGAAAGGAAATCATGGATTTCCGGGCCGGTGGTGATTATGATAAGTATAACTGTTATGCCGAGTTTACCGTAGAGTAACTATTCAATACGCATTGAGCGCAGCTTCCGGCCGGGAGCTGTGCTCTTTTTTGAAGGTTTTATGAACATTACCTCTGCCATATTGACTTTCTGTGTTACAGGCTGTAGCATATAAGCACGTACTACAAGCTGTAACACGGGGGCTGCGTTTATGTCTGATTTAAAAATGGGAACCGCCGAAGCACGGTTTGCCGATATTATCTGGGAGCGTGAGCCAATCACCTCCGGCCAGATAGCCAAAATCGGAGCGGAGGAGTTTAACTGGAAGAAGAGCACCTCTCACACCGTCCTGCGGCGGCTGTGCGAGCGGGGCTTGTTCAAGAATGAAGATGGCACGGTTACTTCGCTGATCTCACGGGAGGAATACTATGCTCGACACAGTGAGCAGTATGTGGAGGATACCTTCGGTGGATCTCTACCCGCATTCCTCGCTGCTTTCGGGACACGAAAAAAACTCTCTGATGAGGAGATCGACGAGCTCCAGAAGGTCATTGATGGAATGAGGAGGTGACCCTATGTCCTTTTATACATTCATGCCCACCCTGCTCAACATGAGTCTGACGGCAAGCGTGGCCATTGTGCTGGTCACATTGCTGCGCCTGCTTCTGAAAAAAGCACCCAAGGTCATTTCTTATGCGTTGTGGGGTGTGGTCCTATTCAGGCTCCTGTGTCCGGTATCGATTGGTTCAGACTTCTCCGTATATAATCTCTTTGATACGCCCACTGAGGAGTCTGGCACGGCGACCAGTATCATCGAGTATGTGCCGAGCAACATCGTCCACACAGAGTATCCCGCTGTTGCTCTGCCTGTACCGGGTATCAGCGATGCAATCAATGAGACTTTGCCCCAGGGCGAGGAACAGTTGAGAGCCGATCCGCTGGAGGGGCCTATATTCGTTGCCACCTATGTCTGGATGGCAGGCGTGCTGGCGATGGTCATCTACAGCATCGTTTCCTATATCCGGTTGCGACGCAAACTGTCGGTGGTCGTTCCTCTGCGGGACAACATCTTTATTGCAGACGATATCAAATCGCCCTTCGTGGTGGGGCTGTTCCGTCCGAAAATCTATTTGCCCTGTAATCTCGGAGATAAGGAACAGGAGTATATCATTCTCCATGAACAGCATCATATCAAGCGGCTTGACCATGTAATGAAGGCACTGGCATTTCTGGCCCTGGCAATCCACTGGTTCAATCCTCTGGTCTGGGTGGCATTTGTCCTGGCCAGCAAGGATATGGAGATGAGCTGCGATGAGGCCGTGATCCGCAAGGTCGGCGGCGATGTTCGGGCGGACTATTCCGCTTCGCTTCTGACTCTGGCCACCGGGCGGCGCATCATCGCCGGTACGCCTCTGGCCTTTGGCGAAGGCGATACCAAGGGGCGCATCAACAACCTGTCCAAGTGGAAGAAGCCTGCGGTGTGGGTGGTGCTGCTTGCCGTGCTTGCCTGTGCTATCCTTGCAATCGGCCTCTTGACAAATCCTGCTGCGGAACGAGAGTTTCCCATTAACGGCAGCAATGTGTCGGAACTTGATACAGAGATGGTTGTAGAGAAGATTGCCAAAGCCGAAGGACTGGAAAATAGCTCACAACTTCTTGTCGATGCGGATAACTTTGACCTCATGTTTACCTCGAACTTCAACTGGGCCAATGATGGTGCGATTCGCTTTTTATATGGACGGAATCAGAAATACTACAGTGCGCAGTTGAGAATGTTCCATGACGATAATAAGTATTTCATTACAGCCCGAAGTGAATGGATCGAGCCGGAAAAGGTATTTCTGCTATCCTACTATTTGGATGCGTTGAAGTATATGCCGCAGGAGGAAATCCGCCAGCTGTCTCCGGATGCTGATGGCTATTCCGTATTTATGAGACATGAGGGCGCTCCCATTGACTATGAACGTGTTCTGAAGTACAGTCAGAACGGCGTAAATTCCAATGATGGATGGTATATTCATCTGGAGGTGCAGCCGCTGCATGAAGTTGAAGGTGGTGGCTATAACGGAACCGGTGATGAAGTAATTCACCTGTTTTATAACAGCGGAGACAACCGGGATGATATTGTCGGAAAAACCTATCTCTATGACGGAGAAGGCTTTGGTGGCAGTTTTACAATCACCCTATACTAATGGTGTTTACACCACAGCAGAAAGGAAGTGATCCTCATAGCCATCACAAGCGCAAGTTTGCCCACGAAGAAGCGGATTCTGACCGTTTGCGTGAAGCTGTTTTTGGAAAAGGGCTACAAGCAGACCACGCTGGCGGAAATCAACGAAAAGGCCGGTGTGTCTTTCAGCCAGTTCCAGAACATTTTTCGCGCCAAGGACGGCGTATTGACGGAGCTGGTGGAGTTCATGTTTGAAAACCAGTTCGCTATGGCGCGAAGCGCGGCGGGTGCGAAGCTGCCGCCGGTCTATGTCTACGCGGTCGAAACGGCGATCCAGATGACGCTGACTGAGCTGAACGAAAACCTGCGGGAGATCTACATTGAAGCCTACACGCAGAAGGAGGCGTCTGAATTTATCTTCCGGGAAACGGCGAAGGAGCTGTATCAGATCTTCGGTCCGTATCAGCCGGAGCTGACTGCTCGCGATTTTTATGACATGGAGATCGGCTCAGCCAGCATCATGCGCGGCTACATGGCCCACCCCTGCGACGAGGAGCTGACGCTGGAAAAGAAGCTGCGGCTGTTTCTCACCATGAGTCTGCGGGCGTACAACGTCCCGAAGGAGGAAACGGAACAGGCGATCCGGTTCGTGGAAGGGCTGGATATCCGCACGATCTCCGAACAGGTGATGCAGGCGCTGTTCCGTGCGCTGGCGATGCGCTTTGAGTTTTCCCTCGCGGGGATCACGCTGCCAGCACAAAAATAGAAGCCAATATGTATTGCAAGGGAGTACTCCCTTGCATCGGGATATATCCCGATGCAATTCCCTTCTGCTCCACGCGCTTCCCATGGGGGACGGGAGGGGCGCGAGAAGAAAGCGAGGAATGACTATGAAAAAACGACTGTTCAGTATTCTGCTCATGTGTTGTATGGCGCTGACGCTGCTGCCGACGGCGGTCTTTGCCGAGGGCGAGACAGACGTTTCCATCAACGAAACCAACTTCCCGGATGCAAATTTCCGTACCGTTGTCAAAGAGTATGACATCGACAAGGATGAAAACTTAAGCAGGGCGGAAATTGAAGCTGTTAAGGAAATCAAATGTTACAATAAAGATATCAGAAGCCTTACCGGCATTGAATATTTCACGGCGTTGCAAACGCTTAAATGCTATAGCAACCAACTAACCTCGCTGGATATCAGCGGAAATACAGCGTTGAAATCTCTGGACTGCGCCAAAAACCAACTGGCCGCGCTGGATGTCAGCCAGAATACGGCGCTGGATTCTCTGGACTGTGCCGATAACCAACTGACCACACTGGATGTCAGCCGGAATACGGCGCTGAAATCTTTGAACTGTGCCGATAACCAAGTGACTTCTCTGGATATCAGCCAGAATACGGCACTGGAATCCCTAATCTGTGCCGGTAACAAACTGGCGGCGTTGAATGTCAGCGGGAATGCAACACTGAAATTTCTGAACTGCGAATCGAACGAACTGACCGCGCTGGATGTCAACCGGAACACGGCACTGAACACGCTGAACTGCCTCAACAACCGGCTGACCTCGCTGAATGTCAGCCTAAACCTGAATCTGCAAGACTTGAACTGCGCCAAAAACAAACTGGCCGCACTGGATGTTCAAAAGAACACAGCATTGAAATCACTTTATTGCGGCTATAACCAGTTGACCGTGTTGGATGTCGGTCAGAATAGGTCGTTGGAGAGCTTATCCTGTAACAACAACCTGTTGACCTCGCTGAATGTCAGCCAGAATACAAGGTTGAATCTTCTGCACTGCTTCAATAACCATCTGACATCATTAGATACAAGCAATCAAAAGTGGCTCCATACGCTGTCTTGTAACAACAACAACTATCCAATTACCATTACGAATGACCGTAACTATGATCTCTCTGATTTGCCGGGCACTTTTGATGTCAACAAGGCAAGTAATTGGAGCGGCGGAACAGTCAGCGGAAATATCCTGACGGTGGATCATGACAAGGACGGCGTTACCTACACCTACGATTGCGGAAATGGGAAAACTGCAAACTTCACGCTGACGGTGGAGAATAAGGTCGAGGAGCAGTTCACCCTTACCCCCGGCGGCAGATATTATTTTGATCTTTCGGCGATGGACATTCCCGGCACAGCAAACAGCGGAAACTCATTTGGAGCGGTTTCTCTGCCGGATACGTCGCTGCACTATGTTCCCTTTATTTATGCCGGAACGATAGAAGCCTACAAGCTCACGTCTGCGATGGCGACCACCGAGGAATATGCACAGCAGAACAAATACGCTCACAGCCTGTTTGTGGCGGACTATGCCGTAACGCATAAGGTAAACTGGAATAACTTAGATACTGCGAGTCTGATTTTCGGCAAAAATTATGCCAGCGGCGGCGTGGACTATACCCTGCGCGCACCGTCTGTGGGAAGTAACTCTACAGGTTCGGGCGATTCCCAACGCGGCGTGCCCCAAAGCAACGAATGGGACACGATGCTGAACAAGAACAGCGGATATATCCAAAACTGGAATGAAATGTATTCGTGGGGACAGGATGCTTATTCCACGTTGCGCCGTGCGATTCGCGGGTACAATTCGGCCCGCACCTGGAACGACGACAATGCTACGCACTCCTACCCGCTCCTCGGTTTCCGCCCCGTCCTTGAAGTCCTGAACCCTGACACACTGGGCTCTGACGGACTGAAGGTCGTTACCCTTGACCTTGGCGGCGGCAAGCTGGGTAATAGCTCCGAGGATATTCAAATCATCGTGAAAACCGGCAGCGAGTTTACCGCGCCTGCGTCCGACGGTCTGACCCGCCCGGACGGGGATGCAGGAAGTTTCTTTATGTGGCTTGGCAGCAACGGTAAATTCTACGCCCCCGGCGACAGTGTTCCGGCTGAGGTGACGAAACTGACGGCGCAGTGGACAGCCCCGACCTACGCCGTAACCTTGAATACGAACGGCGGCACGATCAACAGCGGCAATGTCACAAGCTACACCTACGGCGTGGGCGCAACGCTTCCGACAGCCGACGATATGACCTATACGGGATATACGTTCAAGGGATGGTATGACAACGAAAATCTGACTGGCTCTCCCATTGCGGCAATCGGCGACACCGAAACGGGCAATAAGGAATACTGGGCGAAGTGGGAAGCAAATACCTACACCGTCACGCTGCACACAAACGGCGGCACGATCAACAGCGGCAATGTCACCGGATACACCTACGGCGTGGGTGCAACGCTTCCGACAGCGGGCGATATGACCTATACAGGCCACACGTTCGTGGGCTGGTATGACAACGAAAATCTGACCGGCTCTCCTGTTACGGCAATCGGCGGTACAGAAACGGGCAATAAAGAGTATTGGGCGAAGTGGGAGATCAATCAATATACCATCACAGTCAAACCCGAAAACGGCAAAGCGGATATTACCATAACGCAGGATTACGGCACACCAATTACCGCTCCGACCCTGACAAGAGAGGGCTATCAGTTCAACGGTTGGGATAAAACATTCCCGACAACCATGCCTGCGGAGAATCTGACAATCACGGCTCAGTGGCGTGATATTGCAGTGCCTACAGGCGAAATCAAGATTGCCGAAAACGGCTGGAAGTCTTTCTTCAACACCATCACCTTCGGTTTGTTCTTTAAGGATACGCAGATGGTAACCGTTACCGCTGCGGACAACAGCGGCGAAGCGGTTAAGATCGAATACCTGCTGAGCGATAAGGCGCTTACCGAATCGGAACTTGCGGGAATGACCTTCACGGCATATTCCGCACCGTTCAGTATCAATCCCGATAACGAGTATGTTATTTATGCAAAACTGACCGATACCAGCGGAAACGTTGCCTACATTAACACAAACGGCATCGTGCTGGACGCAACAGTCCCCGTTATCTCCGGCATTGAAGCCGGCAAAACCTATTGCGCAGCACAGACTATTACCGTTGACGAAAAGTATATCGGCACAGTGAAGGTGAACGGCACGGAAGTCATCCTTGATGAAAACGGTCAATTTATTCTCTCTCCCGCAAGCGGCGAGCAAACGATTGTTGTGACCGATAAGGCAGGCAACGAGACAAGGGTTACCGTGACCGTGAACGACGGACACACCTACGAGTGGCAGAGCGAAAACGGACAGTATTGGCAGAAGTGCAAATTCTGCAATCACGAAACTGCGAAAAAGGATATTCCGACCATTAACATCAGTGGTGCAGATAAGGTTTGCCGAACGCAGGATTACAAATTCAGCTTTACTTTGCCGGAAGGAGCGACGGATGCAGCCTATGGGTATGAGTTTATCGGACTTGGCGATGGTCCTCTTACGCCGACCGTTGAGAATGGTTTGTACAGCGGTATCATAAAAGCATCCACATATCCGGCGAAAGAAAACAGCTTTAAGCTGATCGTAAGTGCAAAGACCGCTGACGGCTTTGAGTTCTCTGCCGAAAAGGCCGTAGCCATTCAGAACGAACATTCCGGCGGCACGGCAACCTGCAAGGACAAGGCGATTTGCGAGGTCTGCGGCGAAAGCTACGGAGAGCTTGACCCGAACAACCACGCCAATCTCAAGCATATAGATGCAAAGGCGGCAACAAAGACTTCTGAGGGCAATATCGAATACTGGTACTGCGACGGCTGCAACAAGTATTACAAGGACGCCAAAGCAACACAGGAAATCAAGCAGGCCGATACCGTAACGGCAAAACGGCCGGATGACAGCAAATCCCCTCAGACCGGAGACAATAGCAACCTTGCTTTGTGGATCGCGCTGCTCTTTGTCAGCGACGGTGCGGTAACGGCAACAACCGTTTACGGCAGGAAGAAAAAGCGTTTGACAAAATAAAATTTAATCTCTTTCCGAGCAAGACAAAAGCGTCGTAGCAATACGGCGCTTTTTTGTTACCCGTAAGCGACAAACAGCGGCAAGCAGTAAACGGCGGTAAGAGGATACCGCCTCCGTTTTGAAAGTCGCTCATATCGAAAGCAAACGCCCGAAATCGCCCCGAAACTGTACAGCGGGAAACGGTTTCAGGCGTTTTTGCGTTTCGGGAGCAAATCGGCAAATAGGTAGTGCAAAAAGGAGGTGGACGCTATGCCCCGTATGCCGAAATATCTCAAGAGAGAATGGGCGTTCTTTCTTGATGAGCGTGGCAGGAAGAAATATAACGAGCTTTGCAGGAAATGCGAAAGGAGCTGCAAGCAGAGCTTCCGTGCCATCGTTATTCAATGCCCGCACTATCAATCGAAAAGGAGAATCAAAGAATGAGCGACAATCAGATTATTTCAAACACAAAGCTGGAAATCATTAAGGCAAGCGACATTATTATCAGCTTTATACCGGCGCATTTGAGCTGGAATGATCTTGAGGAGTCTTGAAAACGTACAGTTTTCAAGACTCCTCAAAAATTTTTGCAGCAATATTCTCCAATGCGTCACTGAAAATCTCATGAACACGGATCAGCGAAACGACCTCGCAGATAAACCGAGCTGCCAGTGTCTGCTCATCCCACCATGTTCTCTGTGGCGTTGTATCATGCCCCGCGTCCTGCTCCGCCTCCACTTTGGCGGCACAGATGAATTTCTGCGCGGAGAGCCACCGCCCATAGGCGCCGCCATACAAGTCCCTTTTCAGCTTCCGCAGCGCGGCCTTGTACGCCTTCTCCGCTCCGCCGGGGCCGTTGTAGTTGAGCCGAATGGCCAGCTCCTGAAAGGTCATACCAACCTCGTCCGGCTGACCGATGCCAAGGTAACTCCGCGCCAGATTCAGCTCTCTGGGCGTCAGCACTTGCTCCATCCGCTGCATCAGCAGCGTCCGACGCATCATGCGGTCATAGGCCACGGCGGGATCGCCGTCGCAGCTGACGGAGAACACATCGTCCCCCAACTGCCGGACGCAAAACAGCGTCCGGTATTCTTTTATCAACGCCCCAGCCACCTTGGCAGATACATTCAGTTCTCCGCACACCACCTTGACCAGTTCAGCATCAGATGAGTCCCATCCCTCGGCACAGAGGTATGCCACCCTGCGCAGTTGATTGTACCGGCTGATGGGAATGGACAGAGAGGAAGAATACTGCGCGGCATAGTCGGACAGTGCCGCTTCTATCGCGGGTGTCGCATAGGTCAGCAGCTTTGTTCCGTAGGCGGGATCAAAGCGCCCTGCCGCGTCCAGCAGCGCCAGCGCCGCCTCCTGCTTCAAGTCCTCCAGCTCACACCGCGGCGTGTACGCCCGCACCAGTTCGGTGAGGTAACCCTCGTTCTGTGAGACGAGCCGCTCCGCAGCGTTTTTGTCTCCGGCTTGTATCCGCAAAGCCAGCTCTTCGTTGCAGGGGCCGTTCCCAGCAACGGTGTACATATTTTTCAGCACAGGAACGCCCCCCCTTCCTCATTTCAGCCGCTTCTCTGCCTCCGCGTAAATGTGTTCCAATTCCATGTCCCGCGCATATCCGTCAGCGGCATAGTCGTTGTCCATCAGTGCCTTGTCCCGGTAGCTCCCCACCAGATAGAGCGCCTCCCGTCGCAGGTCATCGGAGATTTTCCCTCTCTGGTGATGCTTGCGGATGGTGTCGGTGCGGGTATTGAACAGGCGGTAGACCGGGTGCTGTTTGTTCTGCTCCTTCTGGTGCATCATCGCGCCGTACTGCCGGCAGGTATAGCGGCTGTCCTGCGGGGCGACACCGTCGCAGTATTTGGGGATGTGACCGTTGGTGGTCAGAAAGTATCTCCCGCAGCCTTGGCACTGGCTGGGTGCGTGGCCGTGGTGCAACCCGTTCATCAGGTCATAGGTGTATTCTTGATGGCCTTGCGGTTGATAAAGTCCTGCCGGAAGGTCTTCTGCATC
>ERZ857922.2163-NODE-2163-length-20865-cov-3.718068_pt1 | contig 20865 bp, 14 predicted proteins | sample MGYA00519579_ERZ857922 | MGnify/ENA primary metagenome ERZ857922 (study PRJEB31778, sample SAMEA3449375) | human gut metagenome | biome: human gut; feature: human-associated habitat; material: faeces | place: United Kingdom | collected 2010/2012 ... | reverse complement strand
TTAATGTTTCAAACGCCTTTGAACATTATATCACATGGGGTTTAGCTTTGCCATACCCAATTTTGAAAGTTCAGGTGATATAATGCGAAATCCAAACGGGTATGGAACGGTTGCAAAGCTATCAGGCCAACGCCGCCGCCCATACATTGTGAAGAAAACCATAGGTTGGAATGACAAAGGCCATCCCATCTATGACATTATCGGCTATGCTGAAACCCGTGAAGCCGGGAACATCATGCTTGCTGAATACAACCGTGATCCTTGGGATGTTGACCGGGCCAAGATCACCCTTCAACAGCTTTTTGACCTCTGGAAAGAAAAGAAGGCTCCGAAGCTGGGGGAATCCAACCGTTCTTCCCTCTGTTCAGCGTTCAAGCATTGTTCAGCGTATGTGAACAAGCCTTATAAGCAACTGCGATCCTACCAAATGCAAGAAACCATTGATGGTTGCGGGAAAGGGTATAGCACCCAAGCGGCCATCAAGAACCTGTGGGGCCATCTTGACCGGTTCGCCCTTGAAATGGATATAATAAACCGGTGCTTCTCTGAATTGCTGACTTCTGATCCGATTCCTGAAACAACCCGGCTTCCATTCTCCAAGGACGAAATCAAAACCGTGTGGGAACACCAGTCTGATCCTTGGGTTGATACGGTCTTGATTATGCTATATTCCGGGTGGCGTATCTCTGAATTTTTGAACCTGAAACCTGAAGATATAGACTTGAAGGAAGGCACGATGAAGGGCGGCACCAAAACGAAAGCCGGTAAGAACCGCATTGTTCCCATCCATCCAAAGATCAGGCCATTGATTGAACGGCGGCTTGCCGAAGGTGGCCCCCGGCTGATCAGCTACAATGGGCGGGTTTGCAACCAAACCCAATACCGGATTTTTTGGGCGGACATTATGAAGGCTCTGAAGATGAACCACACCCCGCACGAATGCCGCCACACCTTTGAAACTCAACTGGACAGCGCCGGGGCAAACCGGAAGTGTATTGATCTTCTCATGGGTCATGTGTCCAAAGACACGGGGAACCGGGTCTATAATCACAAGACCTTGGATGAACTGAAGGCCACGGTGGAACTTATCAAATAGGGTTCAATCCGGTGAACATTATAGGCCGCTGAACACTGAACTATTAACACGGTAGTAACAAAAAAGGCGGGAACCCCTGAAAAATCAAGGGTTCGGGGTTCGTCTGTTTTTATTGTACCACATTCCTTCTAAATGTGGTATCCCTATTTTCAAGTTTTTTCAAAAAACAGGCCATTCCCGGTCATCAAAGCGAAATACCCAGTACGCCCGTCCCTGCAAACGCCGGGAACGGGCAAAGCAAAACATGGCTTCCAGAGGAAAAGGGGCCGCGTCATCCCGTGGGACGGCGATGAGACGGCCCCGCTCCGGCCGGCAGGTCAGCACATCGGAAAGCCCGCCCAAGCGGCAGCGGAGGTATGGACTTCTCAGCAGTTCCGGTCTCAGCGGTTCCCACTGCTCCCGCTCCTCTCCTAAAGGGCGCAGTTCTCCCCGGAGGATGGGTCCCAACGGGTCTGTCAACCGTTTGGAAAACCGGCGGCGGATTTGCAGGCAGCCGTTCTCCGGTTCCAGAACACCGATACGGAGATTCCCTGTCTCCCCCATCGCCCACGCGCACCACAGTCCCTCCCGCCCCCGGCAGGAGACGGAAAAGGCCGTATACAGGGCATCCGGGGCGACGGTCAATTCCCCCACCGTCTGCTCCTCCCGAAAAACCGGATACTTGTCCATGAGCCGCCACCTCCCGGCAAAAAAATCGCCTGTGCATCAGTTTATGCACAGGCGGATCTTAATATGAACGCTATGTATGGCAAGTTCAGGCGATGGTGTAGCTGCCCCGCACCAGCAGCTTCGTGGTGTCGGAGCCGGCCTTGACGCCCCGGCCCTCAATGGTCATCATGTAGAGATGGTTCGCCGCCAGCGCGCCGCCGTTATTCAGGGAGGCAGCGGTAGTCTCGTCGATGAGTCCCGGATTGGAGGGCGACACGCAGGAGGCCGTACCCACCCGGAGCATCACTTCACAGCCGATGTCTCCGGTGAGGACCTGTCCCTTGGAAAGGGTCACCACGGCAAATTCCACGCCGGACATTCCGCCCGCGCCCCCGGACTGCTGAAGGAGCTGACTGTTCCGGGCGGTGATCTTCTGGTCTACCTTGGTCATGATCTGTCCCAGAAACACATCGTTCAGATAACTCAGTGTCACCAGCGGGTCGGAGGCGGAACCGGGCTCCACCGCCAGGGAAACGCCGCTCATGGCAAGGCAGCTTACCAGTGTCAGCGCCGCCAGACGCAATGCCCATCTATTTTTCATATGTACCTCCGTTGTCTCTTGGCTCCCTCCCGATGGGCGTTTCCGCCCGCCGGGAGGCAGTATTCTGTCTCTTATACAAACTGGTCGTGGGGCAGTCCGAAGCTCACCGCGATGGCGGTGTCCACCTTCTCCATCACCTGTTCCTCCACATGGCCCATCCGTTCCCGCAGCCGCTTTTTATCCAGCGTCCGCACCTGCTCCAGCAGGATGATGGAATCCCGGTTCAGGCCGCAGCTCTCGTTCACCGGAAGGGCAATATGGGTCGGCAGGCGGGCCTTGCCCGTCTGCGAGGTGATCGCCGCCGCGATGACCGTAGGGCTGTATCGGTTGCCGGTGTCATTCTGAATGATCAGCACCGGACGGATGCCGCCCTGCTCGCTGCCCACCACCGGAGAGAGATCGGCATAGTAAATATCGCCGCGCTTGACACTCGTATCCACAAAGTTCACACTCCGCCGAAAGAAGTACCCGTCACCATTCGGTGAGGCCACTTTCATTCTCCCACGCAGCACCGGAATTTATACCACCGGGGCAAAATTCCGGTGTCCCGCCCCGTGTCATCCTATGCGCCTGGCGGAGTGCAGGTGCCTGCTTACAGCAGCCGCAGGCTTCGCTCGATCTCCTTGCCGTTTTCCATATACAATCTGGGGACCCGTTTGCTCACCGCGCAGGTCAGTTCGTAGGGGATCGTGTTCAGAATTGCGGCCAGAGAATCTACGCTCTGGGTCTGGCCGAAGATCTCCACCGTATCCCCCACCTTTACCTCCGGCAGGTCCGTCAGGTCCACCATGCACATATCCATGCAGATGCGGCCCCGCTGCGGTGCCGGGCCATAGGCCGTCTGCACCGCCATGCGGTTGGAAAGCCCCCGGAAGAAGCCGTCGGCATAGCCGATGGGCAGTACGCCCATACGGGTCTTTCCCTCCGTGCGGAAGGTCCGGCCATAGCTGACGGTGGTATCCGGGTCAAGGACCTTGATGGTGGACACGCAGGACTTCAGCCGCATCACCGGCCGCAGGCCCAGCCGCTCCGCATCATCCCCCACGCCGTAAAGGGCGATGCCGGGGCGGACCATATCCAGATACATCTCCGGATAGCGGGCCAGAGCGCCGCTGTTGGCGCAGTGGCGGATGGCAAAGGTCACGCCGCCGCGCTGGGCCACCGCGTCGATCATGCGGCAGAACAGGTCGAACTGCTGATGCGTGTAGCGCTCACTGTCGGCGTCCGGCTCATCGGAGACGGCGAAATGGGTGTAGATGCCCTCCGGCAGCAGGCCGGGCAGGCGGCAGGAGGCGATGACATTGTCCACGCCCTCGTCAAAGCTGTCGCCGCCGCAGAGGAAGCCCAGACGGGACATGCCGGTGTCGATCTTGATGTGGATACGGAGCCGGCGGCCCAGCGCCGCCGCGCGGGCGGAGAACTCCTGCGCCTTGGCAAGGCAGGACACCGTCTGGGTGATGTCGTTGTCGATGAGCGTCTCGGTGTACTCCGACGGGGTGTGACCCAAAATCAGCAGCGGCATGGTGATGCCGGCGCTGCGCAGCTCCATGGCCTCGTCCAGGCAGGACACGGCCAGATAGTCCGCGCCCTCGCTCTCCAGCAGGCGGGCCACCGCCGCACGCCGCACTTCGAAATGCTCGGTGTGCATCGGATGCCGCGCGGCATCGTCGTCCTTGACGGGCAGAAAGGTCCCGGCCCCGACATGCAGCGTCACCTCCTCGAACCCGAAGCCGCGCGCCTTCATCCCTTCGATCAGTTCGGGCGTGAAGTGCAGCCCCGCCGTCGGCGCGGCCACCGATCCTTCGAATTTGGAATAGACGGTCTGGTAGCGCGTATAGTCGATCTCCTCGCTTTCGCGGTTCAGGTAGGGCGGAATCGGAATCCGTCCGAGGTATTCGAGCAGCTGCCCGAACGTCATCGCCGCCGACCACTCGAAACGCACGGTATGCTCGCGGCCGCGGTTCTCGACGAGCCACGCCCGCAGATGCTCCGGGCGGCCTTCGTGCTCGAAATTGATCTCCACATACCCCTCTTTCCATTTCTTGAGGTTGCCCACGATGCACGACCACTCGCACCGTCCGACGACGGCGAAGGCCCGTTCGTAATCGGCCGGATCGTGCGGTTCGAGACAGAACACCTCGATGCGGGCGCCCGAAGGCTTGTGCATGATGATCCGCGCGCGAATCACCTTCGTATTGTTGAACACCAACAGCTGGCCTTCGGGCAGCACGTCGCCGATGTCGGCGAAATGCGCTTCGCCGATCTCCCCGCCGCGGTAAACCAGCAGTTTCGAGGCGCTGCGCTCGGCCAGCGGGAACTTGGCGATCCGCCCGTCGGGCAGGTCGTAATCGAATTCGTTTATGTCTATATGCCGTTCATTCATGGCCACAAATGTACGTTTTTTTTCGCATCCGTCGCACACGCTCCGGCCGATAATCGCCCCGAATGATTTGCATTCGACACTTTAAATTCGTATCTTATAACGACCCAATCACATCCAATTACTAACCTAAAATCGTTTCATCATGAAAAAATTTCCGCAATGGAGTGTCATCTCATGGATTCCGGGTATTTTATTCGTCGCGGTCTCACTGACATCCTGCCAAAAAGCCGATCCGCAAATGAACAACTCATCAGAACAGATGTCCGAACAAATGAAGCAGGACATCGCCCTCATCTCATCGCTGGGCTACGATATCGCCGATATCGAAAAGACAGACGACGGCTATCTGGTCGAAGGAGATATCTGGCTGACCGACGAATGGCTCGAAGAGGCCGGACAACAGCCGCAGACCCGCCTGACACAACACAATAAGGGCTACCTGATAAGTCAGCAATACCAGAACAAGCTACATATGAACGTCGGCAATCTCACCTCTTCCTCTGCGCTCTGGACCAATCCAGCCACGAATGCCATAGCCCAATGGAACGCCGTGGCAAAATGTTACATATCCATTTCCAACACATCGGGCAGCAACCTTCAGGAGATCAAAATCAAGTTCGAAAACAAAAGCAGTTTCGGCAACAGCACCGCAAAACTTATGAAAGTGACCCCTCCGTCGTCGGACGGCAAGCCGGGCAGCGTAACCCTCAATGCGGACTGCACATTCCTGCCCGATGTCAATAACCTGTTCGACAGCAAGGTGCAGAACAACGCCATGTATTTAATCATGCACGCCATCGGGCATTCTCTGGGACTGGGCCATAGTCTACGCAACGGACAGCTTATCGGAGATGACGAAGACTGGGGAACTCCGAGCAACGGAACCTCCCAATACGACAATAAATCCATCATGACAAAGGAGACGAGTCCCATTTCATGGACAGGATTCAGCACCCAAGACAAAAGAGAACTCTCCTTGATTTTCCCGATACCCGGTTTTACTGCAGGTTCCATCGAAGAGACCAAAACCATCAGCCAGACAACCGGGGTTTTCTCCATCAATTCCGTCAAGGACGCCTCCGGAGGTACGGGAACGATAATTTATGCGTGGGAAAAGAAGTCGGACGGCAAATGGACGTCCATAAGCGGCCAGACCGGTAAAAACCTCACGAACGCCCCTGTCACCACAGAACTTACGAGCGAATACCGCCGCAAGGCCGTAAACGGAACAAAGACGCTGTATTCCAACATCTGCACCGTTACAAACAGCATGTATGAACCGCTGACAGCAGGCAGCATCGCAGACACGCTGCTTATCGACACCGCGAATCCGAACGAACAACTGCGAATAAACTCCACTCAGGCCGCCGTCTGTCCGCGCAGTGCCATACGCTATACATGGGAAACCAAAACCGGCGACTCATGGACAACCATCCCGTCGGCCGTCGGCGAATCGCTCGTCACACCAGCACCGATGACCTTCACTGCCATGTACCGCCGCAAAGCCGCCTGCGACCACGAAAACCGATATTCGAACATATGCACGGTATACAACAAGTCTTTTCTCAGCGGCGGCACCATCCCCGAACTCATAGAACTCAACAAAACCGGATTCAACCGTTTCTACTTCGACATTCCCTACCTGACCGAACCATCCCTGACCGCCTCGAAATCCACATGGGAAGTATATAAAAACGGCTTTTGGACACCATTCGGCTCCGATGAAAAACACATTCGCCTGCCGATACCCGAACAGCGTATCACAAAATACCGGGCATCTATATCGACTCCGTTCGGCCCAGCCTATTCAAACGAATGCACCATTGTCAACTGCGCCTATCTGGAAGATCCCCGGCAAGGAACCGATTGGGGTACTAACATTCTCAAACTCGGACCCTATGACAATGGGTTCACTAAAATTATGGCAATAAACAGCAGCGGAGAGTATTTTCGGGATTTCGATCGTTTGCGAGGCTGCGGAAATGATATTTGCATCGAACTTGAAATAACATCAAAAATGTATATCCAAATTAAAACAGGCTCAGTACCTGTAAGCGTATGGCTCGATGTATGGGCCGCAGAGGCCTCTTATTCGGGCGTTTCGTCCGAGCCTTATGCCGAAGCATGGCCCAGTGCCGAATACATACCGTTCCCGACATTTGCCGATGAGATTCCGGGCCCAATTCCAGATCCGGACGCATATTCATTTTTCCTCATTCCAGGAAAATACCAAATCCAGCTGCAAGGTTGCCCCAAATACAATTATTCAGATATTTCAGCAGCTAATCAGGTGATATGCTTCAGTTTGCGCGGGACCTGCATGGACCACGACCCAACAATACCGATACCGACGCCTCAACAGTAAATCCCTACAACGGTCATCGACATGCTGTTTCCGAAAGCCAGAATAACAATACGAATTTACACCCGGCCTTCAGTCACAGGATACAGTTGACAAATATTATTCGCCAAGCCCGCATAGCAACAAAAAAAGCCGCCCGGTCTCGGACCGGACGGCTTCCCCTAATACACTAATTCCTATCGAACCCTATTGCTTGGCGACATAAATATTGAATTCCGTAACATCGGTCCGGCCGTTGGGCGACATCACCCGGTATCTCAGATAACGGGCCGTAACCGGCTTCAGAAACCGCCAGTTCTGCGTACCGCCGGATACCGCGAGCGTACCATGCGATTTCCACGTCGCGTTGTCCGGCGAAGTAAGAACTTCGATCGACCTCGGAGCATAACCACTTTCCCAGTGTCTTGTATTCGCCCCCAGCATCGTGGTCTCCGCCCCCAGATCGAGCGTAAATTCCCACGGCGCACTGTTAGCGGCAATATCGCTTCCCGTATTACCGTCGAATATATTCCCAATCACATTTTCGACGCCTTCGCCCAGCGTACCGCTCCAATTGGTACGGTCCATATATTCTGCATTGCTCGGAGTTCCGCTCGCAAGATTCAGATAAGGCTTGACCGTCTTTTTATAAGTAACGGTCACCTTATTGGTTTTGGTCGAAAGCCTGACGTCGTTGCAGGACGTCTTAAGCTCGCCCACCGTCACCGTGAAAACCGCCGGATCGTATGTTTTCTGCTCGTCGGTAATGGCTAAGAACGCCGGATCGATCGTAAGGGTCGCCTCTTCGGACGCAAGCTGCCCGGCAGGAATTGTCAGGCTTTCGGCACTCAGCGTCATCGTATTTTCGAGCATATCCGCTATCCCGCCCGAAGCTGCGGCGGTCAGCGATACGGTCGCATCGGCTTTGGCGGGTTTATTTATGCACGCCCGGAAAGTATAGACGCAAGGTGTGGCATCCTCCAACCCCTCCGTCTCGATGACGACAGCCTGTTTCAGCATATCGTTGCCGAGCGTTTCGCCCTGAACATATACGTAAGCCGTATCGGTCCACCCGTTCAGTCCCTCATCGTCGTCATCGCACGCAACGAAAGCCACTACGGCCAGCGCAAGCATCCCTGCACACAGATATTTCAATTTTTTCATCATAATGTAATCGTATTTAACAAACAATTTGAATGAACCGCATGGCGGCAGGCACGCATCGGGCGCGCCTGCGCCATAATTACGGGATTAAGGCCACGGCGTTTCCGTATCGGTGGACTTGATGCCGGCAACCCACGTCGGGGTCTTGGACGTCTTCAGCGTATGCCCGTTGCCCGTGCAGTCCTCGAACGTATTGCCCTCGCCTTCGTTGAAGCGCCAGTAAGCCTCCAAGCCCTGCGATTTGGCGCTGGTCGTGGTCATGTTGTTCTGCACCTGCGCTTCCGTACGGCATACCGACCAGATACGCGCCTCGGACATCAGTATCTTACATCCGCTCCACCACGAATCGCCGGTTCCGTGTCCGCCGCCGGCATCGCCGCCGAACCAGTTGGCCGATCCGAAGTTGGGATCGCACACGCCCTCCTTGCTTCCGGCAAAAGTACCGTTGACATAGAGGGTCACCTTGGTTCCGTCATAGGTCAGCGCCAGATGCTGCCATTTGTTGGGCGTGAACGACAACGACGGATTGAGATACCAGCCGTCGCCTTGGAACTGCACCAGCGAATGGGCCTTATGGTCCGAAGTGTCGTTCTGCGGGTCCTCGAAGCGCAGCAGCACCGAACCGCCGTTGGTAAATACGGCACGGTTGCGGTCGGCCGTATTGCTCACTTGGAAACGCACCTCGACCGTAAACTGCGGAAGCGTCAAGGGGAAACCGTCGGCGGCAAGTCCCGCGCCGCCGACGAACATCGGGAGCGACGAGACGACGATCGCTTCGGTCGTAATCACATAGGTCGAGGTCAGCGAGGTCACCGGAACCGACCCGTCGGCGCTGACAAGACGCAGCGGCAGGGCATAGCTCTCGCCGACATACTCCTTGGGCAGCGGCTTGATATGGATCTTGGTTGCAGGAGCGCTGAATTCTCCGGCCTTGATCGTCACTTCGGAGTCCATCTCGTAAACCTCTTCGGGCAGTACGAGAAAACTCGAAGCCTGCTTCTGGTTGTAACGGTCCAGCACCTCGGAATCGACCACGAATTTCAGCTTTACGTCTTTCGTTGCGGCCTCGCTCAGGCAGGCCGTGATTTCGGCGTCGGCGCCCAGTTCCGTAATGGTCACTTTCGTGCTTTTATTCGACGCGCTCTCGCTGACGAAGGCGTGCACTCCGAGCGTATCGTAATCGGCATCGTTGCAGGCCGAGAATCCCGAAACGAGCGCCGCGAGACCGAGAACTGCTGTTTTAATGCTGTTTTTCATCTTTTTCTTGCTTTTGGTTGTTCGGACTAATTGACTGCGGGATTCTGCGCCTGAATTCCGGTTCGCATCCATTTGTAAGAGGGTTTGTTCACCGCCTCGTTGCTGAACCGGTAACCGCCGAAACCGCCTTTGCGGAAGCCGTTGACGGGCTGCCATCTGGCCATTCCCAGCAACGACGGGCACTCGGCCTTGTCGAGTCTGGTTCCGTTGCGAAGCGTCCAGTAATAACCGCCGTTCAATGCGTCGATGGCGCTCTCCATGTTTTCCGTGACGATGAAGCGCTTGGTGATCTCCTCCTCGGACATGTATTCGCCGAAGTTATTGATTATCTGCCTCAGGCGAGAGTCCATATTCGATTCGCTCTGTCCTGCAGTGGGCGACGGAGTGCCGCCGGAAACCGAATAGGCCTGTCCGATGAAATAATCGAAGTAAGTAGCGGTCTTCGACGGCACCTCCCAAAGTTCGCCGTCGATAACGAGCATTTTACCCGAATTGGACTGAGGGCCGAGGTGCTTGCACAAAATATCGAGGAACACTTCCACACGATCGGGATGCTCGTCGAGCTTCGCATTGGGATATCCGTCCACATTCGGCTCGAAGTCGATATCCAGACCGTCGTAACCGTATTTGTAGATCGTATCCGCGATCGCCTGCGCATATTTTTCCAACGATGCTTTCATGGCGTTCTCCTCAGGCACCATGATGGGATTTCCCTGCTTGTCGAACATCGGATTACCCTCTTCGTCCAGCTTCTGCACCTCTTTCCAGCCCCAGAACGCTTCGCGGGTCGCTTCGTCGACATCATATTCGGCAGGAGTGAACCCCTTGCCGACATACTGGATAAAGGTACACATCAGCACTTTGGTCCCTTTCTTCTGCTGCACCATGCGGAGATCTTCGATCTTGCCCTGCGAAAGGTTGCTCGAATTGTCCCACAACGAGACCATATCCATACTGTCGGGAAGTCCCATCAGCATACTGGCCGTCAGAACGGCAGGATCGCCCCAGCCGCTGAACCACCCGAACGAAATCGAATGATCCGTCTTTTTCCACTCGCGCAGAGCTTGGTAGTAGGATTCGGGGCGCGAGGTCTCGGTATTGCCGTATTCGACCTTCTTTTCGGCTTCGACCTCCGTCCAGTCGCTGCAGTTGGTAAACGCAGTTGCGAAAAGCAGCGCCGCCGCCAATGCCCATATATTTTTCTTTATGTTCATAATGTATGCTTTCGTTTAGGTTTCGACACTATTTTTTCTTCGTCCAGAAAAGATCGACCGACTCGTTGTCCGTACCGCCCAGCAATGCCACCGCCTTGTCGTAATTGCTCTTGTTGAGGTTACGCTCGGTATAGGGATAGCGCAGCCGGCGCAGGCCGCGGAAATTGTCGGAGATAACGCCGCCGCTGAGGTTGTCGATGGCCGGCGCCAGTTCGGGATAGCCCGTACGGCGGAATTCGGCCCACGCTTCGAGTCCCATCGGGAAGTTTGCGATCCATTTCTGGGTGATGATGCGCTCCAGATTCTTCTCCGTGCCGTCCGCGTCGTTCCACTTGATCTTGACGTCCGTCTGACGGTCGTAGTTGTACTTCGCGCCGCGCGGATCGTTCAGATGTCCGGCGGGAACGAGCGTTTCATCGGCCAGATAGGTGTCGATGTCCTCGCCCGCCACGCCGTTCTGCTCCATCGACAGACGCACGCCGGCTTCGTAATAGGACTGCGCCGTACCGCCTACGGTCCACCCTTTGAGCGCCATCTCGGCGCGCAGGAAATTGGTCTCGGCGGCCACGAAAATCGGCAGCGACGAGCCGGACTGCACGTTGGGCAGCGAATAACCGCTTACGGCCGATTTCTCGAATCCGGCCGTACCGGCGCGCATGCCGATATAACGGGTGTTGTCGAAGGTCGATTTCTGGAAATAAGCTTCGCAGCGGGGATCGTCGTACCCGGTCATGTAATCGACGATCGAGGCGTTGACCCGCAGGTCACCCCACGACGCCGAAGCCAGCTGATAGGGATTTCCCTGCACGCCGGGACTCATCATGGCGTTCTGGGCGTTGGTCTCGATCAGGCCGGCGGCATGGCCGCAGGCGCTCTCGGCGGCCTCGCGGTCGTTCGAGCGGATCGCCGCACGCAGGCAGAGCGAGTTGGCCAGACGCGCCCAAGCCGTATAGTCGCCTGCGAAAATCGGATCGTTGTTAGCCAGCGGTTTCGACGCCGGATACTCCTGCGCATAGGCGTAGAGCGTGGTCGCCGCGCCCGCGAGGTCCTCGATGATATGCTTGTAGACATCCTCCGCCGAGTCGTACTCGACATAGAACGAGCCGTCGGCTACCTTGCTGTAGGGGATCGGGCCGTAGCAGTCGGCGACGCGCATCATCACGGCGGCGCGCACCAAACGGGCCATCGCGTAGTAGTGGCCCGACTTGCTGGTCGATTTCTCGATGTCGAAGAAGTTGGCGTAAATATCCTCGAACATCGTGTTGTACGGCGTGGCGTTCCATGCGTCGGACGCATTGAACGTATCGAAGTTCTGACCGCCCCAGCGGTTCGACAGCGTGAAATATCCGCCCAGCGAGCCGACCATCTGATCGACCATCTGCGAGTCGTTCTGCTGCACGTACATCATGGCGTCGAGCATGGTGGGAATCAGCACGGCGGGGTCTCCCTTGTAAAGGGCATAGGGATCGGTGTTGTACTCGTCGAAATTGCCCGTACAACCCGCAAAACCGCATACCGTCAATAAGAGGCAGGTAAGTTTAATGATATTTTTCATAGCTTTGGTTCGGTTAGAATTGCAGTTTCACGTTAAAGCCGAAATTGCGCGTGCTCGGCTGCATGAAGTAGTCCACGCCCTGATAGTAGGCGTTGTCCGTCGCCGCCGAGATTTCGGGGTCGAACGGCGCCTTGCAGTAGATCATCCAGAGGTTCTTGGCGACGAATCCGACCGTCAGTCTGGCTTTGTTGCGGAACCACCGCGCCGGCAGCGTATACTGCAGGCTCAGCTCCTGCAGGCGTACGTTGGTGGCGCTGTAGAGGTAATAGGCTCCGTAACCGCCCTCGGCCGTCGAAATCGCCGAATAGTACTTCTGGGGATCGACGGTGCCATAGTTGATCGGAATGCCGCCGCGGTCGCGCGCGTCGGCCGTGGCCTGCGACGCGCCGTAGTAGTCCAGCACGCCCTGCGTGGCCGAGTAGGTCAGGCCGCCGATTCGGGCCGTGAGGACCGCACCGAGTTCGATGCCCTTGTAGCCGAAGCTGTTGCTCCAGCCCATCGTGTAGCGGGGCGAGAGCTGGCCCACCTTGCGGAAGTCGGTTTCGGCGATCGAGAGGTTGCCCGTCGAAGGATCGATCTCGATGTTGCCGTTCAGGTCGCGCTTAAGCTCGTGATTGACGTAAATATCGCTCATCGAACCGCCCGGACGCAGGATAACCTGCGGCGCCACATTGCTCGCGCCCAGCCAGTCCTTCTGAATCTCGTTGTCGGTGATGGTCTCGCCCGTCACGGGGTTCACTTCGCCGGCCGCCAACCGCTTGATCTCGTTGCGGTTGAGCGTAAAGGTGTACGAACTGCTCCACGTGAAGTCGTTCCACTTGTTGTTGTAGCCCAGCGCCAGCTCGACGCCTTGGTTCTGCACGTCGCCGGCCTGCACGACCACTTGGTTGTAACCCGACGAAGAGGGCAGCGGCGCATAGATCGTCTGGTGGTAGGTGTTCGAACGGTAGTAGGTCACGTCGAGGTTGATGTGGTTGAGGAAACGGGCGTTCAGGCCGATCTCCCACGACTTGGTGTCCTCAGGCTTGAGGTTGTAGGCCGGATAGGTCGAAGGCTTGCTCCAGTTGTGGGTCTGGTTGTTGAACGAGTAGGCCGGATTGGAGAGGTAGCGGGCGAAAGCCGACGCCACCTTCGAATACGACCCGCGCACCTTGAGGAAGGTGAACCATTCGGGCATGTTCACCATGTTGGAAACCACGGCCGACAGACCCACCGAAGGATAGAAGAACGACGAGTTTTTGGAATAGGCCAGCTGCGAAGCCCAGTCGTTGCGGCCCGTCACCGTCAGGTAGAGCATCGAGCGCCACCCCACCTCGACCGAAGCGAAGATCGCCTGCGTCTGGTCGTGCCATCCCTCCTGCAGGGGTTTGAACTTCTCCTGATAGTTGAGGTTGTTCATGGCGAAATGGTTGGTCAGCAGCAGGTCGCCCGCCACGCCGGCCTGCTCGTAGCGCTGGTCGTTGATCGAAGCGCCGATGTTGGCGTTGAGCGTCCAGTCGTCACCGAAGGTCTTGTCGATGTTGAGCATCACGTCGCCGTAGAAACTGCGGTCGTGCTGCGTCTGATCCTCGTAACCGCCGTTCGTTCCGCAGAAGGTGGTCAGCGTCGAGGCGTAGAGCTTCTGCTTGATGCGGTATTCCGAATTATCGACCCGCACGCGGCCCGAAACGTTCATCCAGTCGGTGATGTTCCACCGCAGCGAGGCGTTGAGCATGTAGCGGCGCTTGCTCGTCTCGCGGTTCATGCGGTTCTGAATCCAATAGGGGTTCTGCAGCGAATGCGCGCCCTCGCCGTAAGGCCAGTACTGCACCATATAGCCGCGCACGGGGTCCCAGCGCTCGAAAAGGCGGATTTCGTCGAAGTCGTCGCTGCGCGGGAAGAGGTAGAGCGCGGGCAGCGGGTTGTAATACTTGCCCTGCGTCACCATGTTTTCGTCGTGCTGGATGATAAAGCTGGCGCCCAAGTCCAATACGAGCTTGTCCTTGGCGAACGAGGTGGTATTGCGGGCCGTGAAGTTGTAGCGGTCGTACGTATTTTCGGGAATGATGCCCGCCGTATTGGTCGTCGAAGCCGAGATATAGGTCTGGTTCTTCTCGTTGCCCGTCGATACCGACACCGAGTTGATGATGTTGGTTCCCGTGTTGAAGAACTTCTTGGCGTCGAACGTGCTGGCATACTTCTCACCCCAGTTCATCAGCCCCGAACTGGTTCCGTAGCTGTTCTGCATGTCGGGCAGCCGGTAGACCTTCGAAAAGGTCGTGCTGTTGCTGACGGTCACCACCGTACGGTCCTTGACGCCGCGCTTGGTGTTGATGACCACCACGCCGTTGGCGGCGTCGCTGCCGTAAAGGGCCGCAGCCGAAGGGCCGGTCAGCATGTTGATCGACTCGATGTCTTCGGGGTTGATATCCGCGGCGCTCTCCGAACCGGCCTGCTTGGCATAGGTGCCGCCGTCGCCGCCGAAGCTGTGGTTATACATCGGAATACCGTCGATCACATAGAGGACGTTGTTGCCCTTCTCGATCGACTTCTCGCCGCGCATCACCACGCGCGCGCTGGCGCCGGGGCCGCTCGCACCGCTGTTGATCTGCACGCCGGCCACCTTGCCGACCAGCGAATTCATGAAGTTGGCGTCCTTGACGGTCGTCAGCTCCTCGGACTTGACCTGCTGCACGTTGTAGCTCAGGGCCTTCTCCTGACGTTTGATGCCGAGGGCCGTCACTACGACGTTCTCCACCGCCACAGCCGAATCGCGGAGCGTAATCCGGAAATCGGTGCGGCTGCCGACGGTCACATCGACCGGCTCGTAGCCCAAGTAGGTAACGGTCAGGACCGCATTTTCCGCGGGGGGGGGAACTTGCAGCGAGAAGGAGCCGTCGGTATTGGTCGAAGCTCCGACGGTCGTACCTTTGACGATCACCGAAGCTCCGATCACCGGCGCGCCGTCGGCGTCGGTCACCACGCCCTTCACGGTCACGGGCCTGCGGTCGGCCTTCGAAAGCAGAATGTATTTGCCGTCGAAACGGTAGACCACGTCTGTTCCGCGCACCATCTGCGCGAGCGCTTCCGAAAGCGGGCGCGCCTCCACATCGACGCTCACGACGCTGTTGATGTCCACGTCCTTGTTCGACAGGAACAAATAATTGGTTTGGTTCTCGATTTCATTCATCACACGCTCCATGCTGACGCCCGACAGACGGATCGTCACCGCGGTATTCTGAGCGTATGACCGTGTGGCATAGAACGATGCGCACACGACAAAAAAGAGTGTAAACAGGCATTTAATTTGCTGAATACGTTTTTTGTTCATACTTTTGCAATTGGTTAGTTGTTAGTAGGCTGGGTAGCTGATTAACGGCCGACCGCGGCTTGCGGATGTTGCGACCATCTGCAAGCTTTTTTTATTCACCCCGGACGACCGGCGAGGGTCATTGTTCGGCTCTTCTCATAGGCAGTTTTTCGTTTTTTTCAGGTTTATGACTGGTTATCGTATGACGATCGTTCCGTTGTCTTCGCTGCGTGTATAGGTGAAATCCGAGGCCATCTGCAGCAGACGCAGCGCCGAATCGACGCCGTCCGAAATACGGATCTTGCCGTGGTTGTAATCGACCTCCGGCATCCGGGCGCGGTCGATCCGTATCTTCACACCGAAGCTCTTTTCGAATTTGTGCATCAGCTCCCCGAACGAAAGGCCCTTGATGCTGATCATGCCTTCGGTCCAGAGGTAGTCGTCCATGCTGCCGATCGCATTCAGGTTCAGCCGCCGCCCCGCCAGCCGCACCTCCTCGTTGGGCTTGAGGACGAACTGCTCGCCGGGCGTCAGGCGGTTGGTCACCTTCACGCTTCCGCGCAGCAGGGCCGCCGAGAACAATCCCTCGCGCTCCTCGGCCGTCACGTCGAATTTGGTTCCCAGCACCTCGACATCGCAGGCGAACGTCTCGACCACGAACGGATGCGCGGGATCGTGCTCGACATCGAACATCGCCTCGCCCGCAACCTTCACGCGCCGCTCGCCCCCGGCGAACACCAGCGGATACTCCAGCCGGGTTCCCGCATTGAGCCAGACCTTGGTGCCGTCCTGCAACTCCATGCTCAGGTACTGCCCCGCAGGCACTTCGAGCGTCGTCGTCCGCCGCGCCCACTCTCCGATCCGGTCGTCGGCAAGCATCCGCGCGAGACCGACGCCGACGACCGCCACCGCGGCCAGCTCCGCGGCATAACGCACGATGCGCCGCAGCGGAACCCGCCGCAGTGAAATGCGCCGCGCCGCCTTCCTCGCAGGCGCAGGCGACAGCACGTCGGGACCGTAAATGACCGAAGCGGCCATCACTTTGTCCAGCTCGTCCAATTCGTGCATATGCGCGGGATCGGCGTCGAGCCAGTCGAGCACCTGCTTCATCTCGTCATCGGTCGCCGTATTTTCCAAATATTTATAGATAAGTTCCGGATTCATCTCTCTCTTCGTCTGTTTCTATAAAAACGAATAAGTGCGCCCGATTCCCAATCAGACGCACTTGGATTTGCTAAAAAAATATTTTTAATAATTCACGCTCTCGAATTCAGGATCGCAAAATATTATCCGACAGCAACATAAGCAGCACGGGCAAATAATCCTTCAACGCCACGCGCAGCTGCTTCACGGCCTTCTCCAGTTCGAATTCGACGCGCCGCACGGTGATGCCGTACTTTTCGGCGATCTCCTTGTAGCTCAGCTCCTCGAAGCGGCGGGCGACGAACACTTCGCGCGTCAGTTCGGGCAGGCGGTCGAGCGACTGCCGCACGATCGCGGCCACCTCCGCCGAGAAAATCTCCTCAGGATTGAACGCCTGCAGCGACCGTATGTCGGCCGCCAGCACCCGCCGCCTAAGCTCGTACACCTCCTGCTCGATCTTGGCATGCAGGCTTTGGGCGCGCAGCCAGTCGAGGCATTTGTTGCGGACGATAATCAGGATATAGGCCTGCAGGTTGGCATCGGCGGGAATCCGGCCGCGGTTCTCCCAGAAAGACATGAAGCTGTCCGAGACGAGATCCTCGGCCACCGCCGCGCTCCGCACGTAGCGGCACGCGATCGCTTCGAACCGCGCGCGCCACGTAGCGAACAGGCGGCCGAATTCGGCCGTCGTCATCGCAACGGACTCGCGTCCCTGTATTCGCACGGCGGTCTTCTCCACGTCCACTCCCGGTTTTATTCTACGATGATTTCATCCACGAACATATGCGCCTTCTGTCCGGCCGCGCCGTGCCATGCCGGAATCGGATCGACCGTACGGGCCACCACGCGCAGGTAGCGGGCCGAGGTTTCGGGGAAGAGCACCTTGAACGGCTTGACGCCGTCGGGGCTGCCGGCCGTCTCCTGCGGCACGGACATCAGCGCCGCCTCGGTGAACTCCCTGCCGTCGTCCGAGAGGTAGACCCCCACCGACGAAGGCGGGAAAACCCACTCGCCCTTCTCGACCAGCGATTCGACGGTCACCGCCGAATAGGGCTTCGCTCCCTGCATGTCGATCGTAACGTCCAGCGGCTCGTTCAGGAACCCGATCCACGCGCCGTTCGAATAGACGGGACCTCCGCGGTAGCCGTCCACCAGCAGCGAGGCGCCGCCGTAGGTATATTTGAGCGTCGGCGCGGCGTTCAGCGCGATGCGCCGTCCGGTCGCCTTGTTGAAATCGAATTTCCGCGTATAGACCGGCGTCTGCATGCCTTCGCGCAAGGCCGCGGCCTTGAACGTGCAGCTTTCTCCGATGGTCACCGGCGCCTTGTAAAGCGGACTCGAAGCCGTGGGATCGGAGCCGTCGAGCGTGTAACGGATCGGCGCGCCGCCCTGCGTGGTGAGGGTCATCACGACGCCTCCCTTCTCCGGATCGACCGCATACGACGCCGTCACCCCGAAGATATGCTTGGCGAACTCATACCCCAGTTGCGAATAGATCTTGTCCATCCTGAAACTGCCGATGAAGCGGTTCCAGTCCTTCGTTTCGGGCAGACACCACTGCACCTCGCTCAGAGCGGCCAGACGCGGCAGAAGCATGTATTCGAGGTGTTCGTCGCTCAAGACGTATTCGGTCCAGAGGTTGGCCTGCACGCCGAGAATATGTTTCTGCTGTTCGGGCGTCAGCTCCGGGAACGCCGGATCGTACGAATAGACCTGCTCCATCGGTATGTAACCGCCGATTCCGAACGGCTCGGCGTCGGTGTCGAGCGACTGGTAGTAGTCGAAATAGAAGTGCGAATTCGGCGTCATGATGACGTCGTGCCCCAGCTTGGCCGCGGCGATTCCGCCCTCGCTGCCGCGCCACGACATGACGACGGCGTCGGAGGGCGCCCTGCCTTCCAGAATCTCGTCCCAGCCGATGATGCGGCGGCCGTGCTGCGCGAGGAATTTGCCGATGCGGTCGGTCACGTAGCTCTGCAGGTAATGCTCGGCGGTATGCTCTCCGTCGTCCTTCAGGCCGAGCTGGCGGATCTTCGTCTGACAGCGCGGACACTTCTCCCAGCGCACCTTCGGGCACTCGTCGCCGCCGATATGGATATACTCCGAGGGGAACAGCTCCATCACCTCGGTCAATACGCCTTCGAGGAATTCGAAAGTCTTCTCCCGTCCGGGGCAAAGCACGTCGTCGGCCACGCCCCAGCGGCCCCACACCTCGTACGGACCGCCCGTGCAGCCCAGTTCGGGATAGGCGGTCAGCGCCGCCAGCATATGGCCCGGCAGGTCGATTTCGGGAATCACCGTGACACCCCGGTCGGCGGCATATTTCACCACGTCGCGGATCTCGTCCTGCGTATAGAAACCGCCGTAGGGCGTACCGTCATAGGTTCCCCACTCCTTGCGGACCACGGTGGCCTTGCGGATGCTGCCCACGGCGGTCAGCTCCGGATAGCGCTTGATCTCGATGCGCCAGCCCTGATCGTCGGTCAGGTGCCAGTGCAGCGTATTGAGCTTGTGTATGGCCATCACGTCGATATACCGCTTCACTTCGTCCACCGAGAAGAAGTGGCGCGCCACGTCGAGGTGCATGCCGCGGTATGCGAACCGCGGCGCGTCGGCGATCTTCACGCAGGGCACCTCCCACGCCGCATCGGGCGCAGGCTCCGTGCCGTAAACCGCCGCGGGCAGCAGTTGTTCGAAACTTTGCAGGGCATAGAGGAAGCCGGGAAACTGCGACGCCCGCACTTCGATTCCCTCCCCGTCCACGTTCAGTTCATAGCCTTCGGCCGGGAGCGATTCGTCCGTGACGAAACGGATGCCCGACGCGGGCACCTCGTCGGCGATCGTGACGGGATTCGTCCCGCCGGTAACCGTCGCCAGCCGTGCGGCGAATCCGACCACGGCGCGCTGCGTCCGCTCGTCGGTGCGACTGTCACACGTAACGGGCCGATCGGTCACCCGATAGGTTCCCCGACCGGTTTCGAGATGATTGGGATAGGGCACGATCGCGATCTGCGGATCGTGCGAACCGCAGGAACAAAGAACTATTCCGGCAGCCAGAGTCAAAAGTAGTTTTTTCATAATTTATTTTGGGTAGCTTAAGGCAAAAATAGAGAAAAATTCCAAATATCGCCTGCCGGGCCGAAAAAATTACCGCTCCGGGGGTCCGTTCCGGAGCCGTTGCCCCATTTTTCCGTGCGCTTTTTCCGGCCGAAAATGGGATTATCGGGCATTTTTTATAACTTTGCGACGCTTAACGCTTGCAAAACTATGAAAACCGACTTTCTGGTTATCGGTTCCGGCGCGGCGGGCCTTTCGTTCGCGCTCAAAGCCGCTGCCCACGGACACGTCACCATCGTGACGAAGGGCGAAATGAACGAGTGCAACACCAACTATGCGCAAGGCGGCATCTGCTCGGTAACCTACGCCCCCGACACTTTCGAGAAACACATCCGCGACACGCTGATCTGCGGCGCGGGCAAATGCGACGAAGAGGCCGTCGGACTGGTCGTGCGCCGGGCGCCGGAGCTGATTCGGGACCTGATCGAATGGGGTACGCGCTTCGACAAGACTCCCGACGGGCGTTTCGAGCTGAACCGCGAAGGCGGCCACACCGAGCACCGCATCCTCCACCACGAGGACCTGACGGGCGCCGAGATCGAACGGGCGCTCATCGAGTCGGTCCGCAGGCATCCCGGCATCACCGTACTCGAACACCGCTTCGCCATCGACCTGCTGACGCAGCACCATCTGGGCGAGTTCGTCACGCGCCACACCCGCGGCCTGACCTGCTTCGGGGCCTACGTCCTGAATCTCGAAACGAACGAAATCGAGACCATGCTGGCCAAATTCACCGTCGTCGCCACGGGCGGCTGCGGCAACATCTACTCCACGACCTCCAATCCGGTCGTCGCCACGGGCGACGGCATCGCCATGTGCCACCGCGCCAAGGCGATCACCGAAAACATGGAGTTCATCCAATTCCACCCCACCACGCTCTACAACCCCGGCGAGAAGCCCAACTTCCTCATCACCGAGGCCATGCGCGGCTTCGGGGCCATCCTGCGCCTGCCCGGCGGCGAGGAGTTCATGGACAAATACCACCCGATGAAATCGCTGGCGCCGCGCGACGTGGTGGCCCGCGCCATCTACCGCGAAATGACCAAGCGGGGCTCGG
>ERZ857922.2155-NODE-2155-length-20905-cov-4.652230_pt1 | contig 20905 bp, 20 predicted proteins | sample MGYA00519579_ERZ857922 | MGnify/ENA primary metagenome ERZ857922 (study PRJEB31778, sample SAMEA3449375) | human gut metagenome | biome: human gut; feature: human-associated habitat; material: faeces | place: United Kingdom | collected 2010/2012 ... | reverse complement strand
TGCCCTTGATGAACTTCTGCATGATCGTGGTGGCCTTGCTTGCCTCACGTCCCTGCATGCCACGGTGCGCTTCATCGATGATAAAGTACAACCGGTCGCTCTTTTCCCAGACAGTATTTGCAAGCGTCTGCCAGATCGTATAAGTCCTGCCATCGCCGTTTTTCGTGAGCTTGGAGGTAACCGACAGCTTCTGCGTATTTAAGAAATAAACATGACCATCCTCAAACACCTCTTTATCAAAGGATTCCTCCGAAACCGTGACACACTGCGACAGCTTGATCTTATCAGCCTTGGAGTCAATCTTTTGCTTTGACTGCTCGTTCAGTTGAGGCGAATCCGAGAGCCAGACGATGATTGCATCCGGCTGTTCCATATACTGTTCGTCGCCGAAAAGAATAGCCTCAATCAACGCAGACATGATGATGGTCTTTCCGGCTCCGGTCGGTGCAGTGAAAGAAACCACCTGTGGCGCATGTGTTCTGTGATAACTGCCCATCGCCTCCGCAGTCTTCATGCGGATATCAGCAAGAGCTCTCTTCTGAAAAGGGAATAATTCTACTCTCATGGTTACCTCCCTGTGTTAATTCTGAAATTATCCAGATAGTCTCTATAAAGCTGATAGCAGTCTTTACCATCGTAAGTGCGGATCATCGACCGGTATGCTGTTTCTGAATCCGTTACAATGAATACTGTCTGGATTTCTGGATGCTGACTTAACTCCGCATCGAACTCAGAATAATATATTTCATCCACCAGAACAGCCATCTTGTTCTGCGGCAAAATCAGCATGTTCGGGAGATTATCATTTTCAAGAGCCGGGCACTTACCAACCGCTCCACCCTTCATCCAGAGCACCGGAAGCAACTCTCTAAACTGTCTCCCAAGCGCCACAGCGGTTTTGTCAAGGAAACTCAACTTGAAGAAAGCCGCATTTGATTCAAATCCCTCTGACATAAGGATTTCAAAATCGGTATAATCACCATTCAAAGGATTACCGTTAATGTCATGTCCTTCAATTGAGCAAACAGTTCGAGGCCACGTTACATATCTGGCAATACCAAGTTTTTCCCACGCTTCATCTCCGGGCTTATACCCTTGGGATTCAAGAATCTTTGACTCCGCTTCTGAAACTTCATTATTTGTGATCATAATGCAGCGTCTATGCCCTCCGTCACTTGCGTTTAGTAAATTAACAGCATGCATTGTAGTACCTGAACCCGCGAAGAAGTCTATGATAAGAGCGTTCTTGTTATGCTTTTCAACCGTAGCGATAGAATCATATACTACATACAAAGACTTCGGGAAAGGGAATGGCCGTGATTTACCAATGATTGATGAAATTAAATTTGTAAGTATTCATGACTTTAAGATTGCGGATTATGAAGATTATGACATTATCATTTCGACAGAAGAGAGAAAAGAAAAAGATAAGAGAATTGTAGTCATTCCAAATATCTTAAATGAAACAGGAATTTCTACTTTGAGGGCACATTTAGACAATATGAATTCTATAATGATAGAAAATGCAACACCATTTTCACCAGAATGTTTTATTTTATTTTCACCGGAATTTATATTTACTGATCTGGAAGTCAAAACAAAAGAAGAATGTTTAAAAATAATGAGCCAGGCAATGGAAGAAAAGCATGTTGTTACAGAAGATTTTTATGATTCAGTTATGGATCGTGAGAGTAAAACAACAACAACGATTGGAAATGGGGTCAGTCTTCCGCATGGTTCACCGACAGCGGTTAATGAATCAAAAGTTGGGATAGCAATCTTAAAAAATCCGATCATGTGGGACAATGAACAGGTTCAGGTCGTATTTTTACTGGCGTTCCGTTTAAGTACCAGAGATGAGATCAGCAGGATTCAGATGTTTTATAAAGAATATGTAACATTGATCGATTCAGAGGAAAAATTAGAGAAATTAAAGAGTATGAAATCAAACATTGAGTTATATAAGTATCTGATTCAATAAGTAAAAAGAAAAGTTAAAAGGAGAATTAAAAATGGATATTAAAAGTGTATTAGATGAAAGAGTTATCGACTTAAATATGACAGCAAAGAATAAGAAAGAAGCGATCGAGCATCTTGCAGGAAAATTAAAAGATGCCGGATATATTGCGGATGTTGATTCTTATATAGAAGATATTTATTTGAGAGAATCACAGGGACAGACAGGAATTGGACACTATGTGGCAATTCCTCATGGGAAAAGTGATTCTGTAACACAGGTAGGAATTGCGATTGGTAAAGTCCAGGATGAGATCGAATGGGAGACACTGGATGGAAACGGTGTAAAACTGATCTTTTTATTCGCAGTTGGAAATGATAATGAGAATGCAAAAACTCATTTAAGATTATTGGCTGAAGTAGCAAGAACCTTAGGTAATGACGATGCAGTAGAAGCTCTGCTGAATGCTAGCACAGTAGAAGATCTAAAAGCTGTATTTGCATAAATAAGTTTCCTAACACTCTATATAATTCTTAGGACCCCTGTTCCAATAGGAGCAGGGATCTTTTGCATTTCTATATGTTAAAAATAAATAAAAAATTACCGCATTTAAATACTTCCGTTGTGGAATGTGAAACAAAAAAACTACCCTAATTAAAATGCCCGTATTGAAAAAATGTCATAATTAAATGGAAAAAATGCCACATTAAAAAGCCCTCTCTTAATGAACACAGTAATGAAAGCTGGTGTATGATTAGAACATAAAGAAAGAGGTAATAAACAACCAAAAGAAAAATAAGAAAGGAGTTGTAAGTTATGAAAATCGTATCTGTATGTGCATGTACATCAGGAATCGCGCACACTTACATCGCAAAAGAAAAATTAATCCGTGCAGCTGAAAGCATGGGACACACAATCAAAGTGGAAACACAGGGAACAATCGGAACAGAGGATGAATTAACAGCAGAAGAAATCAAAGAGGCAGATGTTGTAATCCTTGCAGTCGATATTGCTATTACAGGAACAGAAAGATTTGAAGGAAAACCTACGATCAAAGTTCCTACAAATGTTTGTGTAAAAGCGCCTAAGAAACTGATCGAAAAGATCGAAAATGAATTAGGTAAATAAGAGAGAAACAAAAAACTATACTTAAAGGAGAAGAGAACAATGAAAAAACTTGGAGCGGAATTAAAGCGTCACGCATTGACGGCCATTTCCTACATGTTACCTTTAGTCGTAGCATCAGGATTACTGATCGCGATCGGTAACTTAATGGGAGGAGAAAACGTAACTGAATTATCTAAGATGACACTTCCTAGTGCATTAACAACACTTGGTGTTATGGGTATGGGATTGTTACCATCCTTTATCGCAGGATATATTGCTTACTCAATCGCTGACAGACCTGGTATTGCACCTGGTTTCTTAATGGGTCAGATCGCATCATTCTTAGGAGCTGGATTCTTAGGTGGAATGGTCGGTGGTTACTTAGTAGGTTACATCGCATTATTCATTAAGAATAATCTGAAAGTACCTAAATGGGCAGAAGCATTAATGCCAATGATGATCGTACCAACATTATCAGCAATCATCGCTGGACTTATCATGTTCTTCGTAGTAGGAACACCAATTACAATGGCAACAAAAGCCTTAACAAACTTTATTACAGGACTTGACCAGTCTTCAAAAGCAGTTTATGGATTCATCATCGGAGCTCTTGGATGTATCGACTTCGGTGGACCAATCAGTAAAGTACCTAACTTAATCTGTGATGGATTACTATTAGAAGGAATCACAGGACCAGAAGCGATCAAAGTATTAGCAGCTATGGTTCCACCACTTGGAATTACATTCTCATTAGTATTATCAAAATTACTGAAAAAGAACATTTATACAGCACAGGAAAAAGAAAATATTAAAGTTGCGTTCCCAATGGGTCTTTGCATGATCTCTGAAGGAGTTATTCCAATCGCTATGAATGATATCATTCGTACAGTTATCTGTACAGCAACAGGATGTGGTGTTACAGGAGCGATCAGTTTCAGTCTTGATGTAGGAAGTAAAGTACCATCAGGTGGTGTATTTGTAATCCCAGCAATGTCAAATCCACTTGCAGCACTTATCGCACTGTTAGCAGGAACAGCAGTTACAGGTGTTTTACTTGTACTGATCAAGAAAAAGAAAACAGAAGAAGACGAACCAATGGTTGACGAAAAAGAAGAAGATCTTGATTTATCAGGATTCACTATTTCATAAAATCAGAAAGGACAGATAAGCTATGTATGTATCAATGAAGGGAATGTTAAAACGTGCGAATGAAGGCAATTATGCAGTCATGGCAATCAACTGCTTTAACATTGAGACAGCAAGAGCGGTGATCAATGCAGCTCAGTCATTAAGAGCACCGATCATCATCAATATCGTACAGGAACATATGGTAAATCATTGTGACAGCAATTTGATCGCACCGATCGTCAAGAAACTGGCACAAAGAGCAAGTGTTGAAGTAGCTTTAAATTTCGACCATGGGGAAGAAATCGGATTGTTAAAGAAAGCATTAGTTGATGGATATTCCAGTGTTATGGTAGATGCTTCCAGATACAACTTGGAAGGTAATATCCGAATGACAAGAGAAATCGTGGAATTTGCGAAACAGTTCGATGCAAGTGTCGAAGGAGAGATCGGATGTATGGGTGCTAGTGAAGGCGATAATTATACAGACGATGATATGAAAACTAATCCTGACGAGGCATTACGATTTGCAAAAGAAACTGGAATTGATGCATTAGCAATTTCTTTTGGAAGTTCTCATGGAAACTATCCAGAAGGATATGTACCAGAATTTGATTTTGAGAGACTAAAAGAAATCAAAGAAAAAACAAAGATGCCACTGGTACTGCATGGGGGAAGCGGTTCTGGTGATGAAAATATTAAAAGATGTGTTGAATTTGGAATCAATAAGATCAATGTAGGATGTGATTTTATGAATGCCAATGTAGACAGCATTAAACAGCATCTTAAAAAAGATCCAGGCATCAATTATTGGGTAATGATGCATCAGGTGGAGATTGATAGCCAGGAATTAGTAAAAAAATATATCCACCTGTCTGGATCAGAAGGAAAATCATTATAAGATATCAACATCAAAAAGGAGAAATAGAACTATGTTAATGAACATGAAAGAACTTTTAAAAGTAGCAGATGAAAAAGGATTTGCAGTACCAGCATTCAATATCGGTAGTGATCAGTTATTAAAAGCTGTTATGCAGCAGGTAAAAGAAATGAAGAGCCCAGTCATCTTAGAGATGTCTCCAGACGAATTTAACTTTGTTGAAAACAGTTTAATACAGAGCATGATTTATGAAGCATCTAAAACAGATGTACCAGTTGTTATTCATTTAGATCATGGTGATAAATATGAAACAGTTGTAAGAGCAATTCAGGCAGGATTTACATCTGTTATGATCGACGCTTCTAAACTACCATATGAAGAAAATATTGCGATCACTCAGAAAGTATGTGAAGTTGCACATCTTGCAAACGTATCTGTAGAAAGTGAACTTGGAACAATCGGAACAACAGGAAACTCTATCGAAGGTGGAACAACAGGAATTATCTATACAGATCCTGATCAGGCAAAAGATTTTGTTGAAAAAACAGGAATTGATACATTAGCAGTAGCAATCGGAACAGCTCACGGAATCTACCCAAGCGATATGAAACCAGAACTCCGTCTTGACATCTTACAGATATTAAAAGATACTCTTGATATTCCATTAGTATTACACGGTGGATCAAGCAACAAAGATGAAGAAATCGCAAAAGCAGTTAAAATCGGTATTTCTAAGATTAACATTTCAAGTGATATCAAGGTTGCATTCTATGATAAATGTAGAGAAGTATTGAATGCTCATCCAGAATACAGAGAGCCTCTTGAAATCTATCCAGAACCAATCAAAGCTTGTAGAGAAGTTATTGCTCACAAAGTTAACTTATTTGATTCTGCAGACAAAGTTAAATATTACTACGAATAAGATATTTACAAACAACAACATAAAGAGGGGACAGCTTCGGTTGTCCCCCTTTTCGTTTATATAGGAGGGAAAGAAAATCATGAAATATGCAGTAGGAATTGATGTTGGGGGAACAAATACAAGAGTTGCGCTGATCAACGAGAAATATGAGATCAAAGAAAGAGTTCAGTTTGGATCAGATCCAAAAAATCCTATAAAAACATTAAACCAGATCAATGATGTGATCAAAGGGTTTGGAGAAAAAATCGAAGGGATTGGAATTTCTTGTCCAGGGCCATTAGACTTGATCAATGGGATTATTTTAACACCACCAAACCTTCCAGGGTGGCATAATTTTGAACTGACAAAAGAACTAGAAAAGATTACAGGTATTTCTGTGCAGTTAGAAAATGATGCGAACCTTGCAGGACTTGCAGAAACCGTGATCGGAGCTGGAAAAGGAAAGAAGATCGTAGAATTTCTGACCATTTCAACAGGAGTTGGTGCAGGATTATGTATTGATGGACAAATCTATCGTGGAGCAAAAGGATTTGCACAAGAAGTAGCAAACTGTATCTTATGGAAAAATGGTCCATCACAGGGAGATTTAAAGAAAGGCTCTATTGAATCCATCGCCAGCGGAACAGCCATTACAAAAAGAGCAAATGATGCAGGATTAGAAGCTGCACATGCAGGGGAAGTATATCAACTTGCACAGGAAGGAAATGAAACTGCGGCAATGATCATGGAAGATGCTTATGAATATCTGTCAAGCTTCATTGCAACACTTTATGGCGTACTTGATCCAGAGCTATTTGTCCTAAGTGGAAGTGTTGCATTAAAGATTCCTGGATTTATCGAAGAGATTGAAAAACGTGCAAAAGAGAAAGTATATGATGCGCTAAAAAGCAATGTGAAGATTGTGCCAGCGGCGTTGGGAGAAGACTGTGGGCTAATTGGGGCTGCATGTCTTGCATTTTTTGACCTAGATAAAAAGAAGAAATAATGTTCACTGAAAAATGGATGTTCTGAAAAGGTCTTAGAACTTAGGAGTTACCTAGGTTTTAGGGCTTTTTTAGTTGAAGTTGAAAAAATATTGATAATTCTAAGAAAATTGATTATAATATATTTACTAAGGAAGTCGGCACGATGGAACAAACCCATCCGCTCCGGCGAAAATATTACGTTATAGTCGTTCTATTCTTACCAGGGAGCAGAACGGCTATTTTTTATGTGTATAGTTCAGAATGGCAATGATTAACAATGCAACATTTATGATGACCATAAACTCTTCATATGTACTCATAATATCACCCCTCTCTCCGTAAGGCTCGGAGCAGAGAGAATTTTACCGCCTGACAACTTCCTTAGTAAGTATATTATGTTTTCAATTAATAAACTTTCTAGATTATAACACAAACAATAAGACATGGACAATAAAAATATTAATTGCTATGATGTAAGTGTTAAAATAAACATTTCAACTAAAGGAAGTGGCATGTGCGCTGTAATACAAAAGAACTACAGAAAAATAGAAATCTGAATAAAATTATTATTGCAGGATTGGTGATCGTTGCAATAATATGCCGTATTTTAGGCAAGGTAAGTTCAAGATATATTTATATTATCGCTGGGGTTTTACGAACATTGATCTATATTGGACTATATATTGGATGGGGGATCAGCATTAATAAGCGAGTCGTTCAAAAAGCCGCAAAAAATACACTGCTTTTTATATCAGGACTAATGATCTTCTGGTTTATTGTGCGTAGTATAAAGTACTTTTTCGCGATGGATGTAAATGTAGAGCGTTACTCATGGTACAGTTATTATCTGCCGATGTTGTTTATTCCCCAGGCGGCGGTACAGATGGCAGTTCTTCTTGGACAGCCAGAAGAGTATACTTTACCGAAATGGTCAAAGTTGTTATATATTCCTACAACGCTTTGCTCCTTGCTTGTTTTGACAAATGATTTTCATCAGCTCGTATTTTCTTTTTCGGCAGGTGAGGTATGGACGGATAAAGGTTACAGTTATGCGTGGGGATATTATATCGTACTGTTGTGGGATGTTATTTGTGCAGTATCGGCATTTACTTTAATGGTTTATAAGTGCAGGTCATCTCGGAGAAAGAAGTATTTGCCGATCATAGGGATTTGTATTTCTATTATTTATGCCATTATTTATGCAAGTGGTGCAGAGTGGATGCAGGTTATTGGCGGAGATATCACAGCGGCGTTATGTCTGATGTTTATGTGCATATTTGAGAGCTGCCTTCACTGCGGGTTGATCCAGACAAATACAGGATATGAACAGCTATTTGAAGTATGTACAATGGGAGCACAGATCACAGATCAGAATTATCATGTCATATATACTTCTGCTAATGCAATGAAGCTTTCAGAAATGGTGATGAGGGAAGCGGAGAAGGAAGAAGTTAGGATTGATAAGAAAACAATGATCAAAAACAGGCCGATTCAGGGCGGACATATTTTATGGCAGGAAGATATTGAAGATATCATGATGTTGCTTGATCGATTGGAAGAAAATAGAAAGACGATCGAAGAGAGTAATTGTCTGGAACAGGAAAATTATCAGACAAAGGCAAAGATTTATATGTTGCGGGAAAAGAACCGCTTATATGACAAACTGCAGACACAGACTGCTGGACAGATTGGGCTGTTGAATGAATTGCTGATTCGATACGAAGAGGAAGAAGATCTGGCAGAGAGCCGCAGACTGCTGGCTAAGATCAGTTTGATCGGAACATACATAAAAAGATATGGGAATTTGATCTTTATTGGAGAAAGAGAAGCCGTGTCAGATATTGCAGAGCTTGGAGCTTGTTTGGAGGAGTCTTTTAGCAGCTTGAGGCTGATGGGGATAGAATGTGCGCTTACAGCCCCAGCAGGGGAGCGTATTTATGTGAGGGATGCGGTTCGCATTTATAGCTTTTTTGAATCAATATTAGAAGCCTGTGTAGATTCTATTAAATTTATGTGGGTAAAGATTCGTCCGTGTGGAGAAGAGATGGTTTTTTGTATGGAAGTAGAAAGTGAAGATGATCTGAACTCATTCTTTGACAAGACGGATCAAGGTGAAAATGAAGACAGTATATGGAAATTTACATTTACCATAAAAAAGGCAGGTGAAAAGTAATGCAGACGTTGTTGATGACGATGGTGTTGCTCAGTCTGGCAGGTGCTTTATTTTTGCTTATTATATTTTATGATATGCGCCTGGAGAAATGGAATTGGAATGTTTTAGTTCTTTTACTTTTGTTTTTCCTGTTGAATCATCTGGTATATTCGTTCGGGCAGATCGATAAGGGAGCAAACTATTATGAAGTGTTGCCTGTTCCGATATGGGTTATCTGGTGTATTGTCGGTGCCATTGATTTTTTGCTTATTTGGGAAGGCATCAGATTAAAAAGGATATCAAAAGAAAAAGTTAATCGGAATTCGATCAAAGAAGCGATGAATCTTCTTCCGACAGGCATCTGCTATTTTAATTCTGATGGAACAGTGAAGCTTGCCAATACGCAGATATATCAGCTTTTTAGGATTCTTGCGCATAAAGATCTGCAAGAATTCAGTGAGTTACGAGATGCACTTCATACAAGTATACAAAACGGTGTGATCAGGCTTGCAGGTAAAAAAGACACTTATATTTTCCCAGATGGGAAGGTATGGGATTATCGGGAAAATGAAGTCAGAGACAGAGATGGTAAGATTTATATAGAAGCTGTTTTTATGGATGTTACAAAGCAATATCATGAGAAAATAAATTTGACAAAGCAGACGGAGAAGCTGAAAGAAATATCAAGGGAACTTCGATATCTTTCTGACAATGTATTGATCTTGACAAGAGAAAGAGAAGTGCTTGCTGCCAAGACAAAACTGCATGATCAGATGGGTGCGGGATTGACAGCGATTCGGCAGAATTTATTGCAGGGAAGTGAAGATTACAGCGATGCGGTCAGATTACTTTGTCAGGCGGTAAATGCAATTTGGAATGATAATCAGCAGCCTTTTGGGGAAGGAGAATTTGAACAATTTCTGCAGGATGCGAAAACTCTTGGTGTGAAGATAGAATGCCTTGGCTCTTTGCCGAAGAACGAAGATTATGCCAATATATATATACTTGCGATGAGAGAGTGCCTGACGAATGGTGTATGTCATGCTGGTGCGACAGAACTTTTTATAACGATGCAGGAAAATAATGATTTTTATCGTATTCGCATTACAAATAATGGGGCAGCACCGGAGAAAGAAGTTGTCCCAAAAGGGGGACTATATAATCTTTCCCGGCATATATTTGATCATGGTGGGAAAATGCAGATACAGTCTATTCCGTATTTTGCATTGACAATAACATTTCAGAAGAAGGAGAGCAAAAATGAATAAAGTATTGATCGTAGAGGATCAGAGGATGCCTCGTGAAAATATGGAAAGAATACTTTTAGACAGTGGCAAATACGCACTTTCTGCCAGCGTAAATGGAGCAGATGTTGCGCTGGCCGTATGTAGACGAGAACAGATTGATTTGATTTTGATGGATGTATGTACAGCGGGGAATAAAGATGGCATAGAAGCGGCAACAGAAATTAAAGCAGAATTCCCAGATATAAAAATAATCATTGTAACTTCAATGGTAGAAGTCGGATATTTAAAGAGAGCCAAGGAAGCGAAAGTGGACAGCTTCTGGTATAAAGATATCAGCCCGGAGAACCTGATCGACGTCATAGAACGAACAATGGCAGGAGAAAGTATTTTCCCGGATAAGACACCGAGTGTAAAGCTGGGGCTTGCTGATAGTTCAGAGCTTACCGCAAAAGAAATTGAAGTGCTGCGCTTTGTATGTGAAGGACTTGAATATAGTGAAATTGCTGAACGCATGCACATATCCCAAAGAACGGTAAAGTTTCACATATCCAATATTTTATCCAAAACTGGATATGCCAATAAAACAAGGCTTGCGATTGCAGTCACGAATAAGAACTTTATTATTCCAAGCAGCCCAGAAAAATATATGTGATAATTCAGTCTATATATACAACAAAAACAAGAAACCTGTACTTAAGGACAGGGTAAAAATAGAACATATTTGTTATAATTTTCTTAGAAAACTTAATGGTTTTAGAACGGAAACCCACCCAACTTCGTTGGAGAATAAACAGGAGGGCGAATTATGAAAAAAGAGAGAAAAAGACGAATATGTAACTATTTTATGAAGGCATTGCTGCTATGTGCTTTGGTGTTTGGATTCGGATTTATAGCAGGTGTTGATGTTAATGCAAAGGAGCATGATATTTATGTTGATGAATCAGGAAGTATAAAACCATCATCATCTATTACCGTGTCTAAATCATCAGATTCTACGCATTCTTTTAAGATAACTAATAAAACAGCGAAACCAGTGAAAATAACATTGGATAATAATGTCACACCAAAGAGTAAGAATTATCGTATGCAGATAAAAGTGGGAGGTCATGAGTGTGTTAGCCGTGAAAATGCAGTGCCGGCTGATGCAAATATACTTTATCTGTATCCAGGGCAGACAATGGAGAATGCCTGTGAAGTTATTTTTGCTTCTTCAACTTCAGATACTACTTCAGCTACAATTACTATGAAATCAGAGTATCTCAATAAAGAAGTAAAGAGTAAAGACAAAGCCATTGGTCTTAATCAAGATACAGCAATAGAAATTCCATTATCTGGTATGCAGTACAGTCTCTTTGAAGGTGTTACAGCTCAGGTAGGAAAAGATGAGCGTTGGTATAAGTTTAATGTTAGTGACAGAGCAGTGATCAATCCAACGTTTGAGTTGGCTGAAAAAGAAAGAAGCGGTCATTTTGGTTTTAACAATACTTATATTCGAATGTATAATTCTCGTGGTGAAATGATATACAAAGAAGCTACAGCAAAAAGTGACTTGAGTAGTAAGGTAGAACAGTGGAATCCAGGTCCGATAACTTTAACAAAGGATACATATTATGTATGTATATCTGTTGATAAGTCAGCTTATTATCCGGCAACATTCATGTTCAACCTAAACGGTCACAACTGGATTTATGCTAATGGGGTTACTTGTTCACCAAGTGAGATCAATCTTGAGGATATAGGCAAGAAAAAAGTTATAGCACAGACGATACCAGCGAATTCTGATGATAAGATCATCGAAGTATATGACCATCTTACTGGAAAGACATGGGATTGGTATAATTCCAACACAGTTGATTATGATGGAATCCCATCAAAAGCTACGGCACCAGGAAGACATGCATGGATCACATTTAAGACAACAAATGGAAAGACATTTACAACTTACGTGATCAGTCCGGCAGAGAAATTGAAAAAACCACGTGTGGCTACTGGTTATAATTCTGCGAAGTTCTGGATAGATTATCCGAATAAACGGAACACTTCCGTAAGGATTCAGGTTCTGAAAAATGGTAAATGGACGACAGCAAAAACAATAGGATACTACTCTTGCGGCACTAGTAATCCAGTGACGATAAAAGGATTAAAGCCTTTGACAAATTACAAGTTCCGTTTACAGTCTTATGCAAATGGTATGACAGGAGATCCATCTGATGTAGTAACGATGAAAACAGGATCCAGCAAGAAACCAGCCGTGAAGTCAATAAAAGTTGTAAAGAGGAAAAAAGTAAAGGTAAAAGGATGGTGGCGAAAACACTGGATTGGTGGACGTGTTTCACGTTATGAATGGGTACCACCTTATACTTATACCAGATATAAAGTAAAAGTAACTTTAAAGAAAAAAGTACCAAAAGTTGGCGGTATGTGGGTTGCTGGCAACTGGGTAAAAGGAAGCAAGAAGAGTTATACCGTATGGGTTCCTAATGGAGCACGAAAAGGTAAAAAGCTGACGATCAGAATTAGTACAGCATTAGGAAAAGGATACGGAAACGGTCCAGAAGTGAAAAAAGTAATAAAAGTAAAATAATAAGGAAGAAGGCATTCAGGCTTAGCATATAAATTCTAAGTTTGGATGCCTTTTTCCGGTGATAGATACATAAAAATGTCAAAGTTCTGTGAACAATTCCATTTCTCACAAATTCATAACATTTTCCATCTATAATAAATCAAAAATCAGAGAAGTATGCAAAAAAGGAGGAATTCCACAATGCGGTTATTACTTGCAGAAGATGAAAGATCATTATCAAGAGCGTTAGTTACGATTTTAAATAGAAATGGATTTGAGGCTGATGCTGTCTATGATGGAAAGGCGGCATTAGAAGCGATTGAAAGTGGAAACTATGACGGGGCAGTGCTTGATATTATGATGCCAAAGATGAATGGTTTGGAAGTATTAAAAACCATCAGAGATAAGAAAAATCTGATTCCAATTCTGATGCTGACAGCGAAAGCAGAGATTGACGATAAAGTAGAAGGACTGGATCTTGGAGCGAATGATTATCTCACAAAACCATTTGCGGCAAAAGAATTGTTGGCAAGAATCCGTACCATGATCAGAATGCAGACAACACAAACAGAATCAATTTTGCATGTCGGAAATATCACATTAAACAGATCGACTTTTGAACTGACATCACCAACAGGAAGTTTTCGTCTTGCGAATAAGGAATTTCAGATGATGGAGGTGTTTTTATGTAATCAGGGCCACAGTATCACGCACAAACGTCTGTTGGAAAAAATCTGGGGAGATGAAAAACAGGTACAGACGAACGTTGTATGGATGTACATTTCTTATCTTAGAAAGAAATTAGAAGCACTCCACGCAAATCTTCAGATTACAGAGGCAAGTCACGCAGAATATATTTTGGAGGTGGGAGGATGATCCGAAAACTTCGAATAAAATTTATAGCGATTTCCATGACATCAACGATCATTGTATTATTTCTGATTCTTGGATTGATCAATTTGCTGAATTACCGGGAGATGAGTCATAATGCAGATACGATCTTAGATTTCCTGAAAGAGAATGATGGAGAATTGCCAGAAAATCTCTATAAATCTCAACATAAAAAGACAAATGGAATATCACCAGAAACTTCCTTTGAGTCCCGCTATTTTTCTGTATTTTTGAGCAATAACAGACAGAGATGTGAAGCGGATACCGATAATATCTCAGCAATCGATGAAGAAACAGCGATCAAATATGCACAAAAAATCAATAGAAGTAACAAGAACTGTGGATTCATTTCAAAATACAGATATATGAAAGAAAATACTTCAAACGGAGTAAAAATATATTTTCTGGATTGTACAAAATCCATGATGTCATTTCAGACTTTTCTTGTCACTAGCTTTTTTGTCTCTATTTTTGGTGTTAGCACTGTTTTTAGTGGTGTTGCTTTCAAAACGGGCAATCGAGCCAGTGGCAGAAAGCTATGAAAAACAAAAACGCTTTATCACAGATGCAGGACATGAGATCAAGACACCGCTTACGATCATTGATGCAGATACATCGATCTTAGAGATGGAATACGGAGAGAATGAATGGCTTGATGATATTCAGGTACAGACAAAGCGGCTTGCAGGTCTTACAAATGATCTGATCTATTTGTCACGGATGGAAGAAAAACAGACAAAAACAACGATGATCGAATTCCCATTTTCGGAAGTAATATCAGAAGAAGCTCAGTCATTTCAAGGACTTGCCAAGGTCAAAGGAAAAAATTTTATGGTAGATATTGAACCGATGTTGTCACTTAAAGGAGATGAAAAAACAATCCGACAGCTAATCTCCATTTTGCTGGACAACGCGGTCAAATATTGTACCGAGCAGGGACAGATCAGACTGACAGCTGCACATAAAGGGAAAAATATTATTTTATCTATATACAATACCTCACAGCCACTGACAAAAGAAAATATTGATCATTTATTTGACCGGTTTTACAGAACGGATGAATCAAGAAATTCCAAGACCGGCGGTTATGGCATTGGCTTATCGGTCGCAAAAGCTGTGGTTGAAGCACATCATGGGAAGATCGTGGCATCAAGTGAAGATGGGAACTCTCTTTTGATCACGGTTATCTTAAAGATATGAAAAACAGGAGGATTTATGACATACGAAGAGTTTTATAAAGAACAGTATCCGGTTTTATTAAAAGCAGAAGAACAATTGAAGAATCTGATCACCCAGTTTGAAACAAACGAAAATAAGAAAAAGATCGCATACTGCAGCTCTAGAATCAAAAGTCCGGAAAGCATGAAGCAGAAACTCTTGAAAAAGGGGGAAGAACCAAATGCTGAAAATGCGGTTTCAAAAGTAAATGATGCAGTAGGAATCCGTGTGATCACATCATTTGTAGATGATATTTACAAAGTATCAGATTGGATTACTTTACAGAATGATATAGAAGTGGTTAACATCAAAGATTACATTGCATATCCAAAGCCAAATGGATATCGAAGCTATCATATGATCATTCATCTGAATGACCTGAGCTTAAATGCAGAGATTCAGATCCGCACGATCGCGCTGGATTTCTGGGCAAATCTTGAACACCAGATGAAGTATAAGAAAAATATTAAGGACGAAATAATGATCCGCTCCGAATTAAAACGATGTGCGGACGAGATCGCATCGATTGACTTGTCCATGCAGACAATCAAAGATTTGATTCAAAACGATGAAGAATGTTGCAAATAGGTACATTTTTCATAAGAATTTATGAAAAAAATATTACGAAATGGTTTACATATGAAAAATGAGGTAGTAAACTAGAAGTAGTCGGTAAAAAATGGAACTAAAGGGAGGAAATATGAAGAGAAAGACTACTGGAATCCTCATTTCCTGTGTAGTAAGTATATGTTGTATGGTGGTCTTATCCATGAGTTCACATACACATGATGTATATGCTTCCTATTCAAGATATGTAACAGCCAATAACGTAGTGGTTCGTAAAAAAGCATCAAATAAGGGAAAGATCGTTGGATCATACAAGAAAGCAGCAAAGGTTCGCTGCTACAAGAAGAAAAGATCTTATACGAAGATCAAATATGGAAGATATTATCGATATATCGCAACAAGATATCTGTCAAAGAAGAAACCAGTTGTTGGATCATACAAGAAAGCAGCGAATATAACAACAGATACATATACAAGATATGTAACGGCAAGTTCTTTGACGATCCGTAAGAAAGCGTCGACAAGTGCAGCAAAGGCAGGATCATACAAGAAAGGTACGCAGATCACCTGTTATGGAGAACGGTCTGGATGGACAACGGTAAGATATAGTGGAGTTTATTGTTATGTAAGTTCACAGTATCTATCTGAGTCAAGACCGGAAGAAGATACATGGGAAACTTATGGAACGGCAACAGGACAAAGTGTTGTAGACTACGCAATGCAGTTTAGAGGCAATCCTTATGTATGGGGTGGAGAAAGCCTTACGAATGGAGTTGACTGTTCTGGATTCACGATGCAGGTATATAAACATTTTGGATATTCACTGCCACACAGTTCAACAGAACAGAGAAATAAAGGAACAGCAGTATCATGGAATGAGAAGCAGCCAGGAGATCTGATCTGCTATCAGGTAGTGAACGGTGTAGGACATGTAGCGATCTACATTGGAGATAACCAGATCATTCATGCAGGAAGCAAAGACACAGGAATCAATGTGCGGAATGCTGATTACAGAGCTGTATGGGGTGTCAGAAGAATCGTTCAGTAGGACAAGCATTTTAATTTAATATGAGATAAGAATAAAACAGCCGTATCGATCATGATACGGCTGTTTTTCTATACTTATAAAACGGCATATTTCAGGATGAATAATACTGCAAGTACGTACATTAAAGGAGTGATCTTCTTTGCTTTACCACAAACTACATTCAAGATCACATAAGAGATGATCCCGATAGAGATACTGTAGAATAATGTTGAGATCAGGAATAAGAATCCTGAAACAACAGCTGTTAAACCAGTACGTCCACCTGCAGCAACACCAGAAGAAGATTCAACGAATGTTGTAACAGTAGAAGTACCAAGAACCGCACCAGCTGTTGTAGCAACTGCGTCTGCCATTAATGCAGGTTTGATTCCAGGAAGTTTATCTTCCTCGTCAAGCATTCCGGCTTTTGTGCTGACACCGACTAGAGTTCCGAGTGTATCAAACAGATCGACAAATAAGAAAGATAATACAATGGCGATAAAATTAAAGATTCCGACTTTGCCCAAGTCATACTGGAAACATTTACCGAAAGTTTCTCCTAATTTTGGAAAATCGGATAAAAATAAAAGGAAACCATCTGGGGTGTGATGGTTTCCTTTTTGAAAAGAGAGGATTAAAAATATATATGAAAAAACTATACCTGTAGGATGTTTCCTGAAATTCTTTTATTGTCTTATCTTTTAGGTCTTTCCTTGAGGTATGGTTATAGTATAATCATTTCCATTTCGAGATTCAATATACAGAATATAAACAAATATAAACGATTTATAAATTGTCATTAAGAAATTCTTACGAATTGGTAAGAAAATCCAAAGTTAATATAGTTAAAAAAACTTCACAAAATGATTCCGATTTCACTGATTTTCTTATATAATAATAATAAAGTCTAAAGGAGGAATTATTTTTATGCCAAAAAGAACAGATATTAACAAAGTGTTGATCATTGGCTCTGGTCCGATCATCATCGGTCAGGCATGCGAATTCGACTATTCGGGGACACAGGCGTGTAAGGCGCTTCGTAAACTTGGATATGAGATCGTATTGGTCAACTCCAATCCAGCAACGATCATGACAGATCCAGAGACAGCTGACGAAACTTACATTGAACCGCTGAACGCAGAACGTTTAGAGGAGATCATTGCAAAGGAACGTCCAGATGCTTTACTTCCAAACTTAGGTGGGCAGTCCGGATTAAATTTATGCGAAGAGTTATATAAAAAGGGTATTTTAGATAAGTATAATGTCAAAGTAATTGGTGTACAGGTAGATAGTATTGAACGTGGAGAAGACCGTATCGAGTTTAAGAAGACAATGGATGAACTTGGAATCGAGATGGCTCGAAGCGAGGTTGCTTACAGCGTAGAAGATGGGTTGAAGATCGCTGATAAGCTTGGTTATCCAGTGGTACTTCGTCCAGCTTACACAATGGGTGGAGCCGGTGGAGGACTGGTATATAACAAAGAAGAATTGAAGACCGTTATGGCAAGAGGACTTCAGGCAAGTTTAGTTGGACAGGTACTTGTAGAAGAATCCATTCTTGGATGGGAAGAATTAGAATTAGAAGTTGTCCGTGATGCAGAAGGAAATATGATCACAGTCTGCTTCATTGAGAATATCGATCCATTAGGAGTGCATACAGGAGACTCTTTCTGTTCCGCACCGATGCTCACGATTTCTGAAGAATGTCAGCAGAGATTACAGGAACAGGCATACAAGATCGTAGATTCTGTACAGGTTATCGGCGGAACAAACGTACAGTTTGCTCATGATCCAGTGACAGACCGTATTATTGTTATCGAGATCAATCCAAGAACATCAAGATCCTCAGCATTAGCATCCAAAGCGACAGGATTCCCAATCGCTTTAGTATCTGCAATGCTTGCAGCAGGTTTAACATTAAAGGATATTCCATGTGGAAAATACGGAACATTAGATAAATATGTACCAGACGGTGACTATGTCGTTATCAAGTTTGCACGTTGGGCGTTTGAGAAATTCAAAGGTGTCGAAGACAAACTTGGAACACAGATGCGTGCCGTTGGTGAAGTTATGAGTATCGGTAAGACATACAAAGAAGCATTCCAGAAAGCGATCCGAAGCTTAGAGACAGGACGCTACGGACTTGGACATGCGAACAACTTTGATACTTTAACAAAAGAAGAATTATTAAAGAAATTAGTGACACCATCAAGCGAACGTCATTTCATCATGTACGAAGCATTAAGAAAAGGCGCAACTGTCGATGAGATCTTTGAACTGACAAAAGTAAAAACATACTTTATCGAGCAGATGAAAGAGTTAGTTGAAGAAGAAGAAAAGCTTCTTGCATGCAAAGGAAACATGCCATCTGATGAAATGTTAACATCAGCGAAGAAAGATGGTTTCTCTGACAAATATTTAAGTCAGTTATTAGAGATTCCAGAAGAAGATATCAGAAATAAACGTATTTCAATCGGTGTCGAAGAAGCATGGGAAGGGGTTCATGTAAGCGGAACGCCAGATAGTGCATATTATTATTCAACATACAATGCAGAAGACAAGAACCCAGTATCTACAGATAAACAAAAGATCATGATCTTAGGTGGAGGTCCAAACCGTATCGGACAGGGTATCGAATTTGACTACTGCTGTGTACATGCATCTCAGGCACTGAAGAAAATGGGATTCGAGACGATCATCGTAAACTGCAACCCAGAGACAGTATCTACAGATTACGATACATCCGATAAATTATATTTCGAACCATTAACAGTGGAAGATGTATTAAGTATTTATAATAAAGAAAAACCATTAGGAGTGATCGCTCAGTTTGGTGGACAGACACCACTGAATATTGCTGCCGAACTTGAGAAAAATGGGGTGAAGATTCTTGGAACATCTCCATCTGTCATTGACCTTGCAGAAGACCGTGATCTGTTCCGTGAAATGATGGATAAATTAGAGATTCCAATGCCAGAATCAGGAATGGCAACAACGGTAGAAGAAGCATTAGAGATCGCAGGAAAGATCGGATATCCAGTGATGGTAAGACCTTCCTACGTTCTTGGTGGACGTGGAATGGAAGTTGTCTATGATGACGAAAGCATGGCAGGATATATGAAAGCAGCCGTTGGTGTAACACCAGACCGCCCAATCCTGATCGACCGTTTCTTAAATCATGCGATGGAATGTGAAGCAGATGCGATCAGTGACGGAACACACGCATTTGTACCAGCAGTGATGGAACATATCGAACTTGCAGGAGTTCATTCAGGAGACTCCGCTTGTATTCTTCCATCTGTTCATATTTCAGAAGAAAACCTGGAAACGATCAAAGAATACACAAGAAAGATCGCAGAAGAAATGCATGTCAAAGGACTAATGAATATGCAGTATGCGATCGAAGATGATAAAGTTTATGTATTAGAAGCAAACCCACGTGCATCTCGTACAGTACCTTTGGTATCCAAAGTATGTAACGTGAGAATGGTTCCACTGGCAACACAGATCATCACATCTGAATTAACAGGAAAACCATCACCAGTACCAGAATTAAAAGAACAGGCAATTCCATATTATGGAGTCAAAGAAGCAGCCTTCCCATTCAATATGTTCCAAGAAGTAGACCCAGTTCTAGGACCAGAAATGCGTTCTACAGGAGAAGTTCTTGGATTATCCAAATCCTATGGAGAAGCTTTCTACAAAGCACAGGAAGGTGTTGGAGCGAAACTTCCATTAGGAGGAACGGTACTGATTTCTGTAAATCGCAAGGATAAAGAAGAAGTTGTAGAAGTAGCAAAAGCATTCGCAGACGACGGATTCAAGATTCTTGCAACAGAAAACACATGTAAACTGATCAAAGAAGCTGGAATTGAAGCTGAGAAAGTCAATAAATTAAGCGAAGGAAGACCAAACATCCTTGATCTTATCACAAATGGTAATATCGATATTATTGTAAACTCTCCAGTCGGAAAAGACAGCGTGAACGATGATAGTTACCTAAGAAAAGGTGCGATCAAAGCGAAGATTCCATATTATACAACGATCGCAGCAGCCAAAGCAGCAGCTGAAGGAATCGCTTATGTAAAAGCACATCAGGATCAAAATGAAGAAGTGAATTCATTACAGGGATTACATGCACAGATTTCTGATAAGTTGTAATTTGTAAGTTGGCCAACTGTAGTCTTTCAGTATATGATAAAAAATAAATAAACGATTGGAAGAGCAGCTAGAGAATTTTGCTCACGTTTTTTGCAGATCGCTGATCCGCCGGCTTTCCTTGTG
>ERZ857922.2133-NODE-2133-length-21074-cov-6.297493_pt1 | contig 21074 bp, 13 predicted proteins | sample MGYA00519579_ERZ857922 | MGnify/ENA primary metagenome ERZ857922 (study PRJEB31778, sample SAMEA3449375) | human gut metagenome | biome: human gut; feature: human-associated habitat; material: faeces | place: United Kingdom | collected 2010/2012 ... | reverse complement strand
AAAAAACTCAATTACAAATCGAACATTTTCTCGAACATCTAGCTAAATGGCATTGGTATAGACGCAGTCTTGGAATTGCTTAATCAGGTCCAAGAAAGCGTCCGCACCTCCTTCCTTTTTACGTTTTTATCAACTTCGTAAGTTTTTCTATCTCCTTCATTTCTTGCCTACCATTTATACTCATAAGAGTTTTAACATCAATAAGAATACCTTGAATTTTTTGATATTCTTCAAAATTATCTTTCCAATTGCTCACTGCTTCTCCCACTTTAAGCATATCTGGATACTTATTTCTTAGTGCATCGAATGGCATAAGAAAGGCATTGTATACTTTTATATTTTTTCCATGCTTTTTTTTAAACTTGTCCTCATTTGCCACATATTCACCATATGTAATCTGTTTATTAATAGATGTGGATTCTGGCAAATCCCTTGCCTTTCCAGTTATACCATATTTATAATATTTCGCATCAAGTATATATACATCTGTTCCATATAGCATTATCGTATCTGGTTCAAGTGAAGCATTATCATATTTATTATTATTCACATACCATGTTGTCCTTGGAAAATACTCAGCTTTGTTCTCAATTCCAAACACCTTATCAATCATTTTTTCCCATATATATTCAAAGCGGTATGTTCCATATCTATAATTTCTATTGGAATCTTTATCTCCTTCAAAGTCAATAATTGCCAGCATATGCCGAAATAATATCCTATTTTTATCATTAAAGGTATTAGCAATCTTCTCTTTAAGAATTGAATGGAATAGTCTTTCTGGTTTAACAATTTCTGGTTTCTTCGGCATCATTTTGGTAAAAAGCCAGCCTATTCGTTCAAAGCTCTCATATACACAATATTCATGTATTAATGTAATTAATTTATTTTCTTTTACACTATTTTTCTTTGTAACAAAATCAAGATAAAATACATCCATATCTTGTACATATGGTTTCTGTTTTTTTATTGTCCGGTTCCAGTTTATTTTTCCAGTCTTTGCAACTTTATATAAAGCTTCCTCTTCCCTATAATAACCTCTTACCAAAAAATCCTTTATAAGATACATACATGACTGCAATGGAAACTCAACTTCATCAAAAGAACTACCTTTTTTAAGTAGTTCTGATTCCTTACGTTCTGTGTTAGCTGAAAGCGTTGCAAATAGCAATATTATATCCTTACGAAGTTCATTATCAGCTTCAGATATATGATATCCCATTGGAAAATTGATACTGATATCACCATCATTACATCTTAACCCCACAAATGTATCAATCTCACGATTAGAATTCACCCTACATTTACTTCGTATATCAACTTTCTTCAAAAAAATCACCACCTAATTTTCATCATTATATGTATTTTTCTGCTTCATTTTTAAAAGCATCTTCTCATAAACGCTCAGTCTCAATACAGAGGCTAACTTATCTGATGTTGATGTCTTATATGTACTAACCACATCTTCCAAAGATTTATAATTCTCATTAAATATAGCTGTCTTATCCATTTTAAAAGCATCATCCCATAGATACTTAAGTACTTTTTCAGAAAATTTATCTACTTCCAGTTCTTTTTTCTTTGCAAAATATATTCCCAGTCGTTTGTCCTCAGAGCTTGCCATATCCTCATTAATATCAATAACCATATCATTGATTACTGTAGCAAATGCTCCCCAGTTTACTTTTGTGCCTACAATTATATCCTTTGAATGCTCAGATTTATCAAAGTTATTCTCTATCTGCTTCATATGCCATCTACGCTGGAAAGCTGTATCAAGCGTAAATACATTCTGATCAGCTGTATTCATTGTTGCTAGAATATACATATTAGATGGTATTCTTACAAGATGTTTTTCATCTTTATAAACTTCTTTTGCAACTTCATAATTTGAAATTCCATATTCACTTTCCCCTACCTCCTCAACTGGAAATTCTTCTTCATCTTTTCTGTCAAGTAGCTGGAATATTTCTCCAAATATCGATGGTGCATTCCCCCTATTCAATTCTTCTATGACAAGATAATAGTAATGCTTTGGATCATTTTCTGCCTTTTTCAACATCTTGGTAAATGGACCTGGAGTGAATACATATTTCAGTTTATCATTACCGTCTTTATCTTTTTCCACTCTTGGCAATATTTGCCCTACGAAATCTGAATACGTGTAATCTGGATGAAATACCACTCTCTCCATTCGTTTTTCATCATCACAATATTTTGTTTTTATTTCATAACTTTTACCAGACCCTGGAACACCATAGAGAAGAATGTTTTCAGCTCCTTTATTGCGTATAACAGATCCTTTGTTGTCCTTTAATATTGTATTTTCATCAGAAATAGAAACTCCATATGTATTTTTATTAAGACATCTATACACATTCAAAGCTTTTTGCAATTCTGTAGAGTATGAATCATTTAATCCCGCTGCTTTAATAATATCTGGTGCTTTAAATTCTTTTTCAACAATATCTTTTCCATACTTGATCCCAAAAATATATATAGATGCTACCTGCATTTTATCTTCTGCATTACTATACATTTCTTTAAGAATAGCCCCCAGCTCATCAATTGTAAATTTCTGTTTTTCTATTTCTGCATTTTTAATTTCAATAAGTTCTTTTATATCAACTTTTGTATTTGTAGGCATTTTGTAAAACTTATTATTAAGTACTAAAAGATGATATTCCCCCTTTGTTTCATCAGCGGCTTTAATACCTATGCAATCATAAACCAATTTTTCTTTATGCTTCATGATTATCAGATAATCTCCAGTATGCAGCAATCTCCTAAAACTAACAAAGGCTCGATCGTCTATGGTTGTCAACGACAATTGCACTTGATCTGCCTGTTCTCTTCTCCTACTTCTCAGTATACTTGCACGCACGCATCTGCTTTCCCCACCATCAAAGCTGATACCAGTATCTTTACCGTCCGAAAGATATAGAATATTATCTTTATAAATATAAAGAGGTATTTGCGTTATAAAATATTTTTTTAACTGTTCATCCCTGTCATTATAATCACATTTAAAATAACCGTCTGCCATCAGATAAGGAAACATATTCATTTGTTCTCCTGATATTGCTATGTGAGTCTGGTTCGTTGTTCTACCTTCATCCAATGTATTAGATGCTTCCAGTCTTTTTACTATTATCCCATCGTATTCATTTACTAAACTTTTGGGTACTATGTTCTTTATTATTTCCATTGCCTCTATAAACTTCATCAGTCATTACCACCTTTCATATAACCTTTTATCGCATGCGCTATCGCCCTTCCAAGAAGTGGTGGAACAGAATTTCCTATCTGCATATAGGTCTTAGTATATGCACCTCTAAAAAAATAATCATCAGGATAAGACTGCACCCTTGCTGCCTCCCTTGGTGTAAGCCCTCTTGCTTGTGTTGGATGAATATACATATTACAATCAAACTTCATATGTGCTGTTATTGTCTTACAAACCTTATTCTTTTCCAGTTTAAAATACTTATCTTTAAAAATTCCATTTCTTCTGGCATACGGCATAATATCTGCAATTTTAGGATCATCTGAACGATCTCCTGGCTCCATACGACCATAGATTTCTATATCGCGATCGTTATTGTATCTTGCCTTATGGTTTAATACTACATTAACCATTCTATCTTTATTAATATATGAAATATAATCATTAGTTTCTGTACTATTATTTTTTTCTATTTTGTAACCACTCTCTACTGAACCGCTTTCTGTAGAATTCTTTACTCTCGAAGCTTTTAGTTCTCTAAGTGCAAATAATGCATCTCCAAGATTATATTCTGGTATATTTTCACTAAGTGCAAATATCTCTTTAAAAATCTGTTCATTATCTATTTTGAGGCAATTACCTATGTATATCAATCTTTCCCTATTCTGTGGAACCCCAAAATTCTTGGCATTCAGTATATGACACTCTACTGAATACCCAATGGCTCGGAAATCCTCTTTTACTTGTTCTGCTACAGATAGCATTCCCTTGACATTTTCCATAACAAAAAATTTAGGATGTACCTTTTTTACAATTTCAACATAACTCTTATACAGATGATTTCTAGGATCATCTATTATTCTCTGTCTATTAGCCATACTAAATCCTTGGCATGGTGGTCCACCAATGACAATATCCACACTCCTTCCAGCCAATAACTCATCAAGATTTTTTACCACATCTTTTATATCGCCTAATACTATGTGGTCTCTTGGTGTCTCAGGATGATTATGTGCATATGTATCCACACAACAATCCTGTATATCATTTGCTAGGCTTGTCACAAATCCTTCCTGTGTAAAACCTAACGATAATCCACCTGCCCCACAAAACAAATCTATCATTTTTAACGAATCATCACTGATGTTTTTTCTTATATTTTCAATATACGTATTACAGTATTTGCTTACGGGACACTTACAACACCCCTGTTCTTTTTCATTGCATATAAAAGCTAGCTTTCTGAAAGCTTTCATAAGTTCTGAATCATTATTCAAATCAGCCTTATATAATTCTGCTCTATCATTAAGGAACTGCTCTTTTACAGGTTTTGTAACTCTTTCTAAGCAAGTATCTATACCTTTATTCTCTTTATCATCCAATCCAGCTTTTATAAAAGCTATAAATTCACTTTTATCATTTTTGTATTCCATATCAGTCTTTCCACTCTCCAAGATTTATTAATGTTGTCTTTACCGATTCTGCAACCGCCTTTGATACGTTAACTGTAACAGCATTTCCAAACTGCTTATACGCTTGACTATCAGATACTGGAATTACAAACGAATCTTGAAATCCCTGCAATCTTGCACACTCACGTGGAGTAAGTCTTCTTATTCTTCCATTCTGAGTTACATAGTTATCTTGACATGCTCTATGCATCTTCGCCATAGTTGCGCACAAAGGTCTTGCAATCTTCAAATCTATTTCCGATTTTGCCTTGTATCCACCAGTCCCATCTGATAATATCGTAGGTAGTATTCTGTCTGACAGAAAATACTTATCATCAACTTTTGTTTCCAGTAAATCTTGCAATGTTTTATTAAGTTTTTCCTTTGCTGGAAATTCAAATCTCGCATTTGGGTTATCAAAACATACAATATATGTTCGGTTTCTTGTCTGCGGTACTCCATAATCGGCCGAATTTAATGTATCGCAAAACACATTATAACCAAGCACATCATGTAATACCCTGTATATTTCTTTATATGTTTCTCCATTATTATGTGTTCGTAAAGAACGTACATTTTCAAGAATAATTGCTTTCGGTTTCTTTCCTTTTTTTATTTTATCATCCACTATTTCCGCTATACGGAAAAATAATGTTCCTCTCGTATCTTCAAATCCTTTTTGCTGCCCCATCATACTAAATGGCTGGCAGGGAAATCCACCTATTAAAATATCGCAATCTGGTATTTCTTCTAATGAAATTTCATTTATATCACCCCAAACAATATGTTCACCAAAATTAGCCTTATATGTTTGTACTGCATATTTATCAAAATCATTTGCCCATATTATATCATAACCTGTATCTGCAAAACCTTTATCAAGTCCTCCTAGCCCACTGAAGAATGAAACTACTTTCATCTATTTTTCCTCCTCAAGCTTATTATTTTTTATATAATCCCTAATCCATAATCCAATTTCCACAGAGGCAGTTTTTCCTTCATTACGCAACAATGTCATAAATTTATCTTTTACTGCCGGTTCAATTGATATTTCTATTTTCGCAGTTTTTATTCTTCCTGCTGGTCTTCCACAATTGCTTTTCTTTTTATAAGTCATTATATTCTCCTCCATTTAATATAAATATTATATAATGTTTTTATCATGGTGTAAATATATTTTTCAAAATCTCTGTATACATTTTCATTTCTGCTTGATATAATATACACAAATCTATAGAAGGGAAAACAATCATATGTACAGAAAAATTATTGATACATTAAATCATTTTCTAAATTATATACATATTCCTGGTATTCCTCTTAACCCAGATGCATTCCAAGGGGTATTTGTAAAAAAACTTTCCAATCAGAATATCATAAAAGACAAGAGAAGAATCAACGTAGGCACTACTTCTTCAAATGTAAATCAGACACATATTGATGTCACTCGTAAACAGTGTATGTTATTCTTCTTTGAAGAATCGAATAATACAACTACTTCCATGCAGAGCATTGATATTGATATATACTATAATAACTTTACATACCTTCGTGAAATCAACCAGTCCTCCGTCAGAACAGATGCAAACAGAAACACATACTATGTCCGTTCAACCGCTAGCCTGCCACACTGCTTGACTAATTCTAATTTTATTCTTCACAGCTCCGCATATAAAAAATATGGTCATAATGGCGATCAGGTACAAATTAATATTCCAGATTCTGAAGAGTCATTTACTCAACTTCAAAAATTTGCATTTCAAGATGACGCTCTTGTTATGCTAAGATATGATTATCTGAGGTATGTTGCTATTCTCATTCCATGTGAATTATGTAACAACCTGTATTCTATTATAAACACTCATGGTAAATATAAAGTAAACTTTGTAGCGCTAAATCCTTCGTATAATCCAATATTAGCTCATCAGATTCAGTACGATATTATTTCTAACGATGTAAGTCACGATGACATTGAAACTACGATTTTACAACACACCTTAAACAATAACTTTAGTGCTGGTACAGATGTTGAAAAAATTGTAAAAGCCCGTGTTTCACAAGGTTCTTTTCGCAGACTATTACTTCTCGAGCGTCATCACTGTAATCTTTGCGATATTACTACCACATCAGTATTGCGTGCAAGTCATATTAAAGAATGGTCTGAATCTTCTAGAGAAGAACGTATAGATGCAAATAATGGTTTGCTTTTATGTGCTAATCACGATGCTCTATTTGACCAGCATTTAATATCATTTGAACCTAACACTGGCAATATATGCATTTCAACCTCGATTGACATTGACCAAAGACAAGCTCTTAACATTTCTGAATCTACATCTCTTTCTATGAATAATTGCATGAAAGCATATATGCAAATACACTATAAAAAATTTATTAAAAAAAATCAGTAATATTACTACTGCGAGATGTAGGTAAAAATACATCTCGCAGTATTGAGCGTAAATGGAATTTTCCCTACATTATTCATCTACCGACATTCCAATAGGACGGTTATTACAAGAATGAACCATTTTGCTCCATTCTCGTAATCGACAGCTACAAGCCGCTAAAGATGTTTAAGATTCATAGATTTCCTCCAATTAGCCTAAACTTTTTAGACTAAATTTTTTAGATCGTTATCATTTGTTGAGGTTATTATCTCAAAATATGTAGTCGTCTACGCACCCACTAGCATACTCTCACAAATTTTTAGCTATAAGCGATTAAAAAGCTTGATCATGATATCTTATGTTGTTTCAACTGGGGCAATTTTATTAATTATATACTCTGTTTCTGCCTTAAAATCGAAATCAGGTTGACCTTGACGAGCATAATATGCGGAAAAACGATGTAGAATATTTTTCACAAAATACTCTTGAACTTTCACTTTAGGCTGACCATATTTTTTCAAAAAATCCTCTGGAGGATATGTTATGACTTTCCTGAAATTTATGTATCCACCCTCAAAAAGAGAATTTCGTGGCAGACAATGATAATAATCTGTAGAATTATTTTTTATAGCATTTTGTATACCATTTTTTTTGTCTTTCATTTTTGTAGCTTTATTAATAATCCCAGTATTCACAACATCATAATCCTCAATTTCACAAACAAGAATGCGATCCGTTTTAAACTTTTCACCATGTTTTGCTAAATCACATGGAGGTGATAAAACTATACAAAATGTTCCATCCTCTATGGACTGAAAAATCGAACCGGTTTTTATATCTTGGGAAATTGGTGGCATTATATACATTTCCTCTGTGACATATGCCGGAACTTCATCATCAATAAGCTCTTGAATATGAGATACTGCATAGCGAAGCAATACTTTTTCAGTTTCAATTCCTTGTATTTTTTTCTCTTTCCAAATATTAATCTGAGGATAAAGATTTTTCCAAAAAATTTGTGTCATTATACGTTCTATTGTACCAGTTCCACCAAGCACATTAAACAATCCTGTATCCGACACATCACATAAATTTTGAAGAATCTCTTCGTGGCTTGCTTCTCCTTTTTTATATACTTGAATCGGTGAATTAGTATCTTGATCTGTATCAGGTGTGCCTGTAAACACGGCTACAGGCACACGAAACTTTTCCACTATCTCCCGAATAATTTCATTTCCATTATGGTTATCATCTAATTTAATATCAACAATAATTCCATTAAGATTTCTAGATATCTTTTCTAACCCCGCTTCATATGTTTTCGCAACCTCCAAATGATATCTTTCTTCCTCAGCTTCAATATTTAATCGCTTTACAGTATCTTGAAAAGATCCAGCATCCTCAGCTGAATCTTCAATAAGTAAAAAATTGTACATTGCTATTACCTCACTTATCAGTACTTAAAATAAAATGAGCACCGCTATCACTCTGCACGGCAGTAAGTGTTAAATTATTTCTTGTTGCCGATTCACCTGCAATCGACAATCCCAAACCTGTTCCATGCGGTTTAGTTGTGAATTCTGGATCGAAAATAACTCCACTTTCCAAAAGCTCATTACTAATACCAGGCCCAGAATCAGTATAATCAAGAACAAAACCTTTTTCTATTTTTTTTACTATAATGTTTATCTTGCGTTCATTACATTTCTTTTCAACAATCCAAAATATACTGTTGTCCAGCAAGTTTACAATAATAGTATAAATATCCTGCTTCCAACCAATAAATCTAATATCACTTGGGCATTCCACATAAGTTTCAATTTCTTTACTTTCACACTCCACCTTAAAGACACTTACTGCACCACATATAGCATCATATAAAGAAAACTCATTTTTCGTTTCACGACGTTTCGCAGAAAGAGGATCTAGTCTTCCAAATAAATTCACAAAAATTCCTGCGTTATCTGATATACCATTGGTAAGACGAACGATCTCATCATAAGAATTTTCATCCCTTTTCTGCATAAACCGCTCTCCATAGAAACGAAGGTTTGGAATTTGATTTTTAAAATAATTAAGTGGACGTCGACCTTCATGTAAAATAATATTTATAATTTTACCAAGAGTTGCTTGTCCTTGATAGACTGCAACCGCTCGCTTAATTTCTTCAATTGCCTCATTCTTTTTACGTTCTTCCTTAGAAATAATATCCATTATTTCTTCGATAACAGAATTTGACATTTCCGCCTTCTCAAGAGTTGTCGTCACAGATTTTTTTAAAGGTGCATAATCATATAATCCATCTAATTGCCGCTCAAGCTTCTTAGTAGGATTTGATAAACCTAACTTTCTTCTAAATACAAATCGACGTTGTTCAAGCTCTCCAATAACTGCACAAGTTATTTCCTTTAATGACTCATATGCGTCATTATTTTTCAAACCATCTCGAGCACTTTTCTCTTCAAGACCAGAAATTTCCTCTGATTCAACGTGTACATAACCAACCACTTGATTACTACCAATTTTCAGAGACGGATTTTGAACACGCTGCTCATTCAATTTAAGCCAATCAAAATCAGCATCTCCTAACGGACGAATTCTAAATCCATTTCTATATACACCAATACCATTTACATCATTAAGCAATCGACGTGCCTGCTGCTTAGTAACATAATCTCCACTTTCATCTTGAAGTCCTCTTGAAATTAATTGGTCAATTGCATTCTTATCACGGTCATAGACTCGAATATCAACTGTAAGTGCCCCACATCTTGTTGCGCCATAGTCAAACGGAATATATTCAATAGCTCCATTCTTAATCTTTTTATTTTCGTATATTAATGTGCCAAAACCTTCTGTGGAAATGTCTCCACTAATACGGTAGTCATAGAAATCTAAAATAGGGTAGGGTTTTATAATCTCGCTTACATTATCATCTATATTTTCAAAAAAATTGTCAAATACAAGAGTAATTTCAAAATTAGTATCAAATGTACTATCTGCTTTAGGTGGAATTAATTTTTTCAATTCAAACCGTAATTTTTTAAAAGCTTTGTCTGTCCAATAATCATTCTTACTCAGTTTAGAACGCATAATCAATACAGTTCCCGACTTCTTAGTTGTTTGTTTTGTTTTAATTGGAATTTGAATTTGATCCAAATATTGATATTGAGCTAATTGACTCCACTGCAAATACAGACTGGTTTCAATACCATTTGGATCCACCGTTTGAAGTTTCAAATCGTCTCCCAAAATACTTGCCGCATATCGTCCAATACCTTTGCGACCTTGCATAACACGACCACGAGGGCTTTTTCGTGTACCTAACTTATAATCTGTTGATGGCACTAGCCACTTATTAATAATATCTGTTGTAGACATTCCATGGCCATGATCTTCAATCCGTATTTCTAGACAATCATTTTCTGGAATTTTACAAAAGGTAATTACGGCATCTGGAGAATCCGCATCGTAGCAATTTTTAACCAATTCAACAATCGCAGCATATTGATCTTGAATAAGATCTTCGCCAATTGTAAGAACATGTCGACCAGCCGGTCGAATTTCATAAGAACTTAAATAAGCCCCATTAATTTCAGAAGCAGCCTGTAATAACTTTTCTTTTTCAAAGCGCAATTCTTCTAATCTTTTTTCAATTTCAGTAATATTCATTTTCTCTTGCATTTCTATTACCAAACCTCCAATAAAGCAACAGCTATTTTTTCTGCCAAAAGAACAGGTACCGCATTTCCAATTTGTTTAAACGCAGTAGTTCTCGAAGGACGCCCTGATGCAGATTCAAAATAATAATTATCTGGAAAAGTTTGCAGTCTCGCCACTTCTCTAGGCGTAAGAGAACGATTCTGTTTAATATCTGGATGAATAAAATAATGGCCATCCTTAGCAATATGTGCAACAACAGTTTGAGAATACGGTAAATCTGAAGCAACCACTTTAAAGCGGTCCAAAAATGAATCTAAATTTTTTTGAGTCCGCAATTTTTGGGGTAAGTCAGCATAGCTAAGTCTTTTTTTCTGACTATTCCATAATAGAACAGTTTTTTTATAAATTTTCAAGTCCTGAGCCGTATGTGGGCGAGCCCAGTGTAAAGTAACTGGTTCTAATTCTCGTTCTTTTATTCTAGCTTCAAACAAATACCTGCCTTTATAAGGTAACGTCTTCTTTAAACCATAAGATCCTTTACCAGCCTTAATTTTAGGTAAATCTTTAAAAATTTCTTCTACCGTATAGTTACTTGTAACTGTAGGTATATGAGGATAAAAACTCTCATGTTTACCATGTTTTCCAATAAGTATGATTCTAGGCCTATTTTGAAGAATTCCATAATCTTTAGCATTTAACAGCTTATATTCAATAGAGTATCCACACTCCATAAATAAGCTTCTCATTTTATCAAAATAAAGCTTACCATCAGTATCTTTTGCAGAAAGAAGCCCCTTAACATTTTCAAAAACAAAATATTGAGGTTGATATTTTTTCAAAAACTCCGCATATAAAATATATAAATAATTTCTTGAGTCCCCAACCATTTTATTTTCATCACGAGCTCGTCCAACCAACGAGTACGCTTGACACGGTGGTCCTCCTACTATTAAGTCCAATCTTCTTCCATTAAGAAGAAAATCAATCCTTTGAAAAATTTCTTCAAGATTATCTTGAGAAATTTCATAATTTAATACGCTATTCAATAATTCTGCTGGAACAGTGGCATAGAATTTGTCTCGAGTTATTTTTCCACTTAAATATTGTGTATATATTGTACTCCTTTGATGCTCTATTAACCATTTATATGCCAATCTCGTCTTTAATGTATAACAAGCAGCTTTATCCATTTCAATATGTGCTATTGGTTCATAGCCCGCTCGTATAAATCCTTCCGACAGCCCACCAGCCCCAGCAAAAAGATCCAGATAGTTAGGCATAAAAACTCCTCCTGATAAATTAGTATTTTGTTGGTTGACTGATGTTTTGCAATTACCAACTCTGATAATGATATCAGTATTATTATATACAGAATGAAACATAATTACAACAACAAAATTGAAAATTTCAAATGCCATACACTACTACTCACGAATATATTTTTTATAAAATGCTTTTTAGCAACTTAATTTTTAAGGTGGTCAAACCACCATTTTAATAGTCACAAATGAGGTCACCTCATTTTTTACACACTTTCTCTCATGTTTTATTCTTTTTAGGAAGAATAGACATATCTTTCCAGAAATACGTCTACTCTTCCGCTGTTATATACCACTCTAAGCATTTTCATCAAATTCTACAGCTTCCTCAAATCTTTCACGCATAGCATTTTTCCACGCTACCTTATATGCAATCATTTTTCTTCATTTCACCATTCAATATATTTTTCTTTTCAAAGTCGACACTCCCGATTTGTGAGTATTTCGACACTCAATAGCTGTCCCTGTAATACTGCTGTCTACACTCAGTACATCACATTACTGCAACGCGTTCAAAACTCATTTCAAATGCTATAATAGTTAGCAGCTTATTTGGCGCAACTTCCATCCTCCAGATTGCCTATCCTTTACTGGGAGCACATTGTTTTCCACTAACATGTTTCCAGTCAACTTATTTTCTCCTGTAATCTGAATTATCTATATAGTTTTCTATAGATTGCTTCCATTTCCTCATGTTCTATCTTTACCTTCCAGTAATCAATCTCATCGCGAATTCGTTTTGCATGCTTGAGATATTTAATTCCCTGTGCATATGGCAAAAGAGACTCTAAAAATTCAATCTTCCTTTGCAGATCTGGAATAATTCCATTCACAGCTCCACCCAAAAAATTAGAATCAAGCTGAATCTTTTTAAACATGTCATAATCATCATTGCGGGAGAGGAACTCACGAAAAGCACGGTTTCTCAATTCTGCTCTGCTTTCTGATATTGCAGATAGCAGACAGATAATTCGGTTGTATGTCGCATATTGCTCCACAATATGCAAAACCCACTTTTCCTGTCGCTCAAGAACAAACTGATCATTTTCCTCATGAACAAGCATAGCCCTAAATACATCGGCATATCTCCAATTATACAATTCATTATAATTATCAGAGATTTTTTCAAAAATACGATCAAAATATTTCAAATAGTTATCTGACCGCCATAAGAATATATATTGATCGTAATCATGATCTTTTCTATCTTGTGTTTTTTCATAAATAAATTCAGCATAAGCATCCACCCAAGAATCATCAATAGACAAAAATGTAATCAAGAAATGTCCTTTATAATCAGCAAGTCTGCCATTTTTTAATATAAAGAAGAATATATCTTTCAATAAATCCATGTCAGTGGCATACTTAACGATTAGATCTTCTGGAGAATACGTTGGCTCATGAAATAAGCCTGAAAAATATATTCCTACGATAAACTCACTGTACGCTTGTTTCTCAAATATAATTCTCGATGCCTTTACATAAATACTCTGATCCAAGCGCTCAAACTTATCCAGAAAATGCAGACTTCTACAGGACGCTGATTGTATATTTTTATCGGATTCACTTTTCAGAAAATGAATTAGTAGCTCATATGTATAAGAATTTACTTGTTCTTCTGGCAACACTCGAAAGAAACCTAACTGCCAATCATTTTTCAATATGAAATCTCGCTCATCTAAAGCTTCCCAAATTTCCTGACTGCTTCTTTCTGAAAATAACGGTCGCAAGACAATATCTGGACGAATTCCTATATTCGTACCACCAATTAAAATTGCATTGAACATACGCCAAGCTGTTTCCGGATCATCACATAATCTTTGTACTATAGTTTCTGTTCCATGTATTACAGAATATCGCATTTGCGATTCCATTCTTTCATATATCAATGCTACAGCCTCGATAAAGTTTGTGAATTCATCTTTGCTCAGAGTATCAGCGTAACTGAGCAGATTTTTTTCCTTTTGCTTTTCATAATCCTCGTATTCAAGGCTGCTATATATCCAATTATCTTCTAGCAATTCAAATAGTTTCCATTCAGAGGATTTAAACAGGTTATCTTCGATTTCATATGTAATATCGCATTTTTCCCAACCATACTTAAGATCGCGTACAATTAATGCCTTACTCAGGCTACTACAGTTGAGAGAATCCATAATCTCCATAATTAATGGTTTATCATCTGCGACGATGCCTGCATCCTTAGCTCCTCTTACCGAAACTGCATATTTTCTAATTACAGAATACACCTCGTCCTGTACAGACTTTTCCTGGGATAATTTCTTCAAAATGTTCCAACAGGTAGTACGATATTCCTTCACACCTTTGCTATTTGCAAGACTGATATCACACGTTTTTAAAGTATTGTTTCTGTCAAGTTTCGTAGATCGGAACTCAAAAGATAAAGCATAACTGACATACTCCAAAACAAATCTCTGCATAAGACTGCTTCTATCTATGTATTCTTCCAATTTATCGACTATTATTTTTTCTGCATGATAATCATACCTACATGAGTCAATATCTATGCAGCAATAGTTTTTCAGCCATGAATAACCAATAATTGCATTATCAACAGATTTCTGCGAATACTCCACCAAAAGTTCTATCACTGTTTCAAAGTGATGTGAATATTTATAGCCGGTAAGAAGTCCGAGAATTTCTTCTCCTGATCTAAAGGTTCCTTTTTCAAAATCTATATGCTGATCCGTCACCTCTTCCTGTGGAATCTTTTCTATCTTCTCGCTAGCAATGATAAATGCTTCTTCTGATCTGAACATGTGAAACACACGGACAAAATCATCAAAACAAGCTTCCTTTTCCTGCTTAAACTTATCCCAAGTCTTAATCACTGCTTCCTTTATATAAGCATGCAGATTTTCTTTAGCAAAAAGATTCAGTAACGTATTTACCGATTGTATCACACCTTCCCTAAAATGAACAAATCCAACTGCCAATACTTCGGAAAATGGTATGCTCTTTTGAGAGAAGAATTCATAATAAAGCATATAATTTGCAAGACATTGGTCTGATATGGCTGCCACCTTATCTTTGTGGATTTCCACTACTTCCATAAAAGATAACTGACGAATACAATCAACAAATTCATTTCTTGAAATATGTCCAATTCTAAGAATCTGATCCAAGCAATCAAGTTTCTCAATCATGACAGCTTTAACCAATGCAAGAATGCCTGCCGTTAAGCATAATTTTCTATTGTTGCCCAACTTATTATAAATAACAGTAGCATAATACCGTTCATATACTTGTGTAGCATCATGCACTGCTTCCAGAGACTGCGTTTCTTTTGCAAGCTTGCCTGCCATATACGCAATTCTCGGATTTCCTTCGGCAATCTTTATAATGGTGTCAACAAACTGCTCATTCATTATCTGCATATTGACATTGAGAAAATCCTTAATCTCTTTATCTGAAAAAGCACTCAATTCATATGTACAAGGTTTGACGTGTTTTTCAACTTCGCAAATCACATCTTTCTTCACATAATCACGAACAGTCATTATCACTTTAATCTGATATCCTGACTTTTCTCTGGTGATATAATCTAGGATAAGATTAAGCCCTGAGAGTTCGTTAGCGTCATCAATAAAGAACAGATAACTTCCTGGTCTGTCTATATTTGCGACCAGATCATCATATAACTGCAAATTATTACTCTTTACGCAAAGAAGCTTGTAACCATCTTTCTGAGCGACAATCCGAGCTGCCTCCAAAACAATTCTTGTCTTACCAACACCAGCCTGTCCATGAACTACAACAGCTTTATTGCCACGTATATAGTCTTTAAGTGACTCTAACTCCTCTACCCTATTTTGAAATACAGTATCTAACGGAGCCGCAGTTTCACTTGAATCATACAGTTCCACAAATTTTGCTGCTGACATAATTTGGTTTGTATCAATCTCAATCCCCAGAAAATCCCTCGCAATCACAGGATAGTTGCGGTAAATCTGCTGTGCTATTTCATCCACGCCATAAATTGTCAACAATATCCCTTTGTCAGAACACATCTTATGCAGCTTCTGGTCATCGCCTGCTGAAAGATTTGACGATGTATGGCAGCAAACAATTTCCTCAATATCCGACAGTTCCACCCCAGTTTTCTGCTGGTCAAAACACTTTTCTATATCTTCCTGTATCTTATTGTAAATATTATCCTGCTGTGTTGTGTAAACAACAAATACATATTTGCCATTTTCCCTAACAAAATAAGTATCTGGATTTCCTATGGTTGTCTTCAGAGTTCCTGTTTTCATTCCATAGCCTAAAATAACCCCATACTTATCCATCTTGGACAAGAAGGTGTCACAAAATTTTTGAAATTCTCCTGCACCTAATTGAATGATGGCATTCTCGATAGCTGTTAACTTTGACAATAGTGCCTCCTCATATAAGAATCAACAAATGTATATTTTTACAATATCCACCTTATTTTCAATGATCGTTTTAACTTCTAATCAAATTTTATCACTACATTTGAAATATGTCTATACCTATTTGTAAAAATAGATACTTATTACATTTATAATTTTATTCATTAAACTATTTTCTTTTTCCTCCCCACCACATTCAACCATTTCTCTCCTCCTCTTCCTTCTCTGACATCTCCTGTCACAAAGCACTCTACCGTCTCTAACCTACTTCCCTTCATCTCTTCCTCTGCCTCTTCCAGTACCTTCTTCCATCCATCTTCCCTCAGATCTGTAAAGTACCGGCCTCCTGCCTCTCTCTCTTCTTCTCCATACTTAAAAGAAGCATACAGCACACCACCATCTACTAGCGCAGTTATCAATTTCGCAATTACCTTCGACAATAGTTCATACGGCACATGTAAAAGTGAAGCACATGCCCAAATCCCATCATACACTTCTTTTTCGTCTATCTCTTCAAAGCGCCTGCACTGTACCTCTTGACCCAAGTAGGCACTTGCCTGTCTACACATTTCTTTGGAGCCATCCAGCGCAACTACTCTATATTCATTTTCCAGAAAAAATTTGCTATCGCGTCCACTGCCGCAGCCTGCATCTAAAATCAGATCTCCTGGCTTCAAATACCGCAGGAAACGTCCTCTCATTTCACTCATATCTGCATTTCGTGTTCCTTCACAAAATGCAGAGGCATTCTCATCGTAATAAGAAAGTGTCCTTTTCTCCTTCTCTCTGCTCTCTATTTCCAATTTCAGCTTTCTCCCTTCTCATACCTTGTCGCGATACCGCTTCCAGTAGTATTCTAACACGCGATACTGCACAATATCTCTTATTTCATCTGCAAACCTTGTGCCGCCTTCCTGCAGCACAGCCTGCATCTCGTCCTTTAGCGCAATCAGATAACCTTTTTTATCTACAAAGAAGCCTTTTCCTGATTGCTTTAGGAAATTGACCGGATTTTTGGTGATATTCTGTAAATGATCCTTATCCGTCATATTTTCAAAATCAGCCTTAGTTTTACACTTATTTACATCCTTCCAGTTTGTGCCCGTCTGATAAAACTTCTTCCATGACCATAACACATCACTTTCCGTCACAGCCATTTTCAAACCATTCACACTACCACCATCTGCTTCGCAAAAAGCACTCAGCACTGGCATCTTGTAGGACTTCTGCATATTTGTCTGCTCTATTAACTCCAGAAAATCTCCAGCGTCTGTTCCAATCCATGCACACTTTTCTTTCTCCAAATCACCTAGCGCACTTCTAAACATAACATAATGGCGAAATGGATTTTCCTTCGCCTCTTTCAGACAATACTGATAGACAGCTTCATCCATATGTGTAAATAATTCTACTCTCGTTGGCACATGCTGCAGCAGCTCCTTCACACGATGATATTCGTGAACAACTGCATCATGACCTTTTTGCTTTCCTTCCTCCATCTTTCTAAACAAATCAATCAGCTTCAGATCAAAATCCACAATGCAATCCTGAGGATATGGAAGTGTCAATGCCACATCAGCTGTTGACGCATGAAAATTGGCTGTTTCTCCGCTTAATAAATATGGTGCCAGATTTGCCTGTCTATAATTTCCTGCAAAATCAAGTACAGTCAGATATTCTTTTCCCGGCGCTTTTCTTAAACCACGCCCTAATTGCTGCAAAAAGATGATTGGTGACTCTGTAGGACGCAAAAACATTACAAGATCGACTACTGGAATATCAACACCTTCGTTAAACATGTCTACACAAAACAGAGCTTGAATCTCTCCGCTTTCCAGCTTCTTGACGGCTTCTATTCTGTCAAGCCAATATGCTTTTTCATCACCCTCATTTTCTGTATTATCTTCCCGGCTATACACTGCCCCCGCAGCAACACCGCTTTCTGAGAAAAATTTTGCCATATGCGATGCATGCTGTCTTGAACAGCAAAAACCTAATGCATGTTTGGGATGATATTTACGAAAGTACCCCAAAATCAGCTGATCTCTTTTCGTATTTTCCAGATAAGCAGCTGTTAGCTCACTTTCCTCATAATGGCCTCTTACAAAATGCAATACACTATAATCAACTGTGTCATCCATGATTCCATAATAATGAAATGGAACTAGCACACCTCTGTTCACTGCTTCTTTAAGCGTTATTTCATAAGGTACTTCAAAATCATACAGCTCATACACGCTTCTGCCGTCCATCCGCTCTGGTGTCGCTGTCAATCCAAGCAGATAGGCTGGATGAAAAAAATCTAAAATCTTTTGATACTGATCTGCCGTGCTGTGATGACATTCATCCATTACGATATATTCAAATGAATCCGGTGAGAATTTTCCCTTTAATACTTCTTCTTTTCCAAGTAAGGCAACTGATGCAAACAATAAATCAACATCCGCATCCTTTTTATCTCCTGTAAAAAAGCCATATGAATCATCTGGTCTTACATTATGAAATGCCTCTGCTGCCTGTCGTAAAATTTCCTCTCGATGCGCAACAAATAAAACGCGCTTATATGGCAGTGAATCAAAAGCAGCAAGGTATGTTTTTCCAATACCTGTCGCTGCATGAACAATTCCTTTTTCAGCGCCTTCCTTTCTGCTTTTCTCCAATTCGTACAGTGCTTCTATCTGCACACCTCTAGGCTGATACTCCTGTTTTAATCCACTCTGTTTTTCTTCTTCACTCTGCTTTTCATATCTGGCAAGATCTTTAGCCACAGCAGGACGCACCCAGCTTTTTGCATATTTTTTTAGCACAGTGTCCGTAATCTCAACAGACTTATTATAAAACAGATCCTCGAAGCTTGCATAAAACTGATTAAATGCCTGTTTATCAACTACGCTGCTAAGACAATAGTTCCACTCTATGCCGCTCGTCAGCGCACTTCTTGAAATATTTGATGAACCAATAAACACGCGACTTTCTTTATCTGCGTGGAAGAAATATGCCTTTGGATGAAAAGAACGATGGCTGTCTGCATAAAAGCGAAGATCTATCTGATCACCAAGCTCGCTTCTTAGCAAATATAAGGCTGAGGGCTGCGTGATTCCAAGATAATTTCCTGTCAGAATGCGGATTGGAACACCTCTTTTTTGTGCCTGCTTTAATTGGGGAAGAAGCATTTTTACACCTGATTCCATCAAAAAAGATACTATCAAGTCTATTCGTTTTGCATGTACCATGCTAATTTCCAGCTGCCAGAACAAATATTTTTCTTTTTTCTCGCCTGTGACTACGGCAAGCGAAGCGATATCTTCCATTACTTCTAACTCATTCACATCTATATTCATCTTTTTATCTGCCTTTCCCCGAATTTTCGTCTTTCTTTACCAACAATTTTATCATGTTTATAGTGGATCTTCAAGTTTTTCCACCTTGCTTTTTCCTCCCCTAAATGTTACACTATTCATTACTACCCCAAACTAATGAGAAAGGATTCTCCTATGACCCTTATTACCACCCTTGAGGGCTTTGTACTAAGCATTCCTGCTTTTTTCTCAAATGCCCTTCAAGCTTTCACTACTTTTATACAAAAAACGACTGGTATCTCGCCGACCGATCTGCACCATATCTTACGCTGGACTGGTATATTTTTGCTTGCGTTTTTTCTTTTTTTGATTTTAAAGCGTCTTTATCATCTATGGCTTCCTGGTCATTTTGCCCGCCGTTATGGTATTAGCCGTCTGCCGAAGCATACTATTATTAAGCGTCGTTTTCGTCTGCCGCTTACGCGAAATTCTTATGTTCTTCGCTTTCCGTCCTGGCGCTATGCCAATCAGGATAAGACACGTGATCAGAGGCGTAAGGGCAATAAAATCAATTGGAAAAACAGCTGTCTTATGATTGACTCTTATAAGATTTTCATGAAAAACCCTATGCAGATGGTTCGTCTTGTACGTCATTTGCGTGAGGAGGGCTATGAGATTTTTCCTTGTGCTATTGAAATTGAAAAGAAAAGGCGGCTGCGTAAGAGTGATGACACTTACAGAAGCGGCTCTTCCCACGAGCTTCACAAACGCTTTCAGGAGGATCCGTTTGCGTTTGAGGAATATTGTGCCGCTCTTTTTCGCGCAATGGGCAAACGGGCGCATACAACGCCTCGCACTAATGACGGCGGCTATGATGTTATTGTAAGCGATGATAATGGTCTAAACGGCATTGTTGAATGTAAGTGCTATGCGCCTGACTCTAAGGTTGGACGTCCGCTGCTCCAAAAGCTTGTAGGTGCCTGCATGGCTTATCCGATTCGCCTTGACTATCTTATTTTTGTAACGACTAGTGATTTTTCTGAGGAGGCACGGACATTTGCTCAGGATTTTCAAAAGCGTGAAAAGATAAGCTTTTCACTTATCAATGGTCAGACCTTATCTGATCTTTCTGAGAAATATTTATCTGAGTCTTCTTCTAGGAAAAAGATGAAGCGCCCTATTGATGACTGGAAGCAGTGGCAATTGACTACGGCTGACCTAAAAGAATATGTTCCGCCTGATCTTTATGATCGCTTGTAAAAAAACAGCCCGGCTTTTGATATGTACCCCCAATACTGGACACCCAGTATTGGGGGTATTTTTATGAAATAT
>ERZ857922.2117-NODE-2117-length-21241-cov-4.067592_pt1 | contig 21241 bp, 19 predicted proteins | sample MGYA00519579_ERZ857922 | MGnify/ENA primary metagenome ERZ857922 (study PRJEB31778, sample SAMEA3449375) | human gut metagenome | biome: human gut; feature: human-associated habitat; material: faeces | place: United Kingdom | collected 2010/2012 ... | reverse complement strand
GTTCCGGAAAAGCGAGAGCTATCAGAAGCTAACACTGTATGTGGGCGAAATGCAGACAGAATTTCAGAATCTGCAATGCGTGGATGAAACCGCAAGCTTTTGGGTTATCAAAGGTGTGCGTCTGTTCCTTGTGGATAAAGCAACGGGAGAGATTTATTATAAGCTGGGAGAAAGCGGCACGGGAAGCGGCTCTTATATTGAAACAATTGGAAAATTAGAGGAAACATATGAGGATTTGTTTGAAAATATGTTGCTTTGTGGCTAAGATTTACTTCTGTTGGTGGAAAGGCTGCTCTTACCTTAGGTTAAAATAAACTGAAGTAGAACATATAAATAAATTTAGTTTTATGTCTAAATGAAAAGTGAATAGAGAGGTGTTTATGAAAAAAATGTTTTGCACATTATTATTGGCTATATTTACATTGTCAAGTACTCAGATGCACGTACAGTAAAGATTACAAAGCCAGAAGAAAAATCTATGAAATCTTTCGATAAAAAGGAAATAGAAAAGTTGACGCAGAGACGAGTTGTGGGGAAAAAAGAGTTTGATGTATATAAAACGGATATTAAAACGATGTTCGATGATACGATTCAAACAAAAAGCAAGGACTTGCCGACGGCAATTAATGTAAATGGGCGGACGTTAGTTTTATTTTCTGCACTGGGAAAACATTTTGGAAAAGTAGAATATAATGATGAACAGAGAGTTGCTTCCATTTGGGATGGAGGTGAAGAGGATGTCATTTCGACAGAAAAGATATATGTAGAGGAATTGGGTGTTTCATACCAAAAGACAGGTAGATTCGATTTATCGGGGTGCTCTATTTTAAAAAGTCAGTATCGAGTTGAAAAATGCAAATACGGTGCGTAATTTTGTACCTGTTTTTGCAAATAAAACGGATTTACAGCTTTATACACAAGATGGGAAATTGATTGAGGATGAGGTATTTCCAGCCTTTTTGTGTATAGATCATCAGCTTTATATTAGTGCAGATGCATTAGCAAAAAGCATGAGTATGGAGCACACTTTAGATGGATATGGTTATGGGGATGGAGTTTTTAGAAAAAAATAGAATAAAACAAAAACTTGTTGTAGGAGTAGGATTTTTCGAATTGCGGAATGGTGATTAGGATATCTATGAAAACAATCTAATAATATCATACAAGAACCAAGATGCAGTGGAGGCGTATACGAAAGCGAAAGCGGCGATTGCATATTTGCAGAAATGGGATGATATGTCTGCGGAAAGAAGGGATATTTGTGAAAGCGTGCTGGGATGTTTTTTTGATATTGTGAATTGGATGTTAATAGCAAGAGACACGGTTTATTCCGTGGGAAGAAATAGGAATTGAACTTAGGCGGACAGAAATGTCCGTTTTTTTCGTTATGCTCCCGTGGGTTATTGGTTGCTTTTGCCATACAAGTTTGAAATAGCCATAACTTGGGGTGAGACCTATCAGAAATGAACCGGTCAGCCGATATCTTTGGCAGCCACCAAGAATCCTCCTGCTTTAGCTGTGTGGAGTGTCAAAGCTTGTAACAAAATATATACCGGCTACCGTTTGTGCGATTTTGTACTGATTCGACTAACAAGAAAACAAGGACGTCCATGGGTATGTGAGACTTTTTCTGTAAAATAATGTTTAGAAGGTTCTTCTATGATACAATAAATATCATTAGGAGGACCGTTTATTATGGCAAAGCAAAAGAAACCTATACATCGCGTACAAATGACAGAAGGAAAACGAAACATTATTCATCAGCTCCTTGAAGAGTACGATATCCAGTCTGCAGAAGACATTCAGGATGCGCTCAAGGACCTTTTAGGCGGCACCATCAAGGAAATGATGGAGGCTGAAATGGATGACCACCTCGGCTACGAAAAATCAGAACGCTCAGATAACGATGATTATCGCAACGGTTATAAGCATAAACAGGTCAACAGCCGGTACGGTTCCATGGAAATCGAAGTGCCGCAGGACCGAAAATCAACCTTTTCGCCGCAGATTGTGAAAAAGCGTCAGAAGGATATTTCAGATATTGACCAGAAGATCATTTCCATGTATGCCAAAGGAATGACTACCCGGCAGATTTCGGAAACTATCGAGGACATCTATGGTTTTGAGACCTCGGAAAGCTTCATTTCTGATGTAACGGATAAGATCCTGCCGCAGATCGAAGACTGGCAGAACCGACCTTTGGATGAGGTGTATCCGATTCTCTACATCGATGCAATCCATTATTCTGTAAGGGACAATGGTATGATTCGAAAGCTTGCAGCTTATGTAATTCTTGGGATTAATACGGAAGGAAAGAAGGAGGTTCTAACCATCAGCGTTGGTGATAACGAAAGCGCAAAATACTGGCTTTCCGTTATGAATGAACTGAAAAATCGAGGTGTAAAAGATGTACTCATCATCTGTGCAGATGGGTTAACCGGAATCAAAGAAGCGATCGCTGCAGCTTTTCCCAAGACGGAATACCAGCGCTGCATTGTACATCAGGTAAGAAATACGCTGAAATATGTTCCTGATAAGGACAGAAAAGCCTTTGCCACAGACCTGAAGACGATTTATCAGGCGGCAGATGAGAAAAAGGCATTGGCAGCATTAGACCATGTGACCGAAAAATGGACACCGAAATATCCGAATTCCATGAAACGCTGGAAGTCCAACTGGGATGCGATTTCTCCGATTTTCAAATTTTCAGCAACGGTCCGGAAGGTCATTTACACGACAAATGCGATAGAATCACTGAATTCCACCTACCGGAAGCTGAACCGCCAGAGAAGCGTATTTCCAAGCGATACAGCCCTTTTAAAGGCGCTGTATCTTGCTACTTTTGAAGCTACGAAAAAATGGACCAGCACGATTCGAAACTGGGCACAGGTGTATGGTGAACTGAGTATTATGTACGAAGGCCGCCTTCCGGAGTAACGAATAAACCAGCAAGGGAGACAGGTAGAAAACCGCCTGCTCTTGACATGCCATTCAACAACTGTTATATATAAAATAAGGATGAGAAGCTTTTAAAATAAGGATGAGAAGCTTTCAAGCTAATCATCCTTGTATATCATAGAAGAATCTTATTTACAGACTTTTTCTCATAGTCTCGTTCTGCCCGGTGGGGTCGAAATGTGTATCGTATTTTTTTTTGATTTACTTGAGTAAAATCAAAGACTTTCTTTTAAAATTTCGATGATTTCCGCTCGATTGGGAACGTGATAGCCGCCCTTCAGAATCAATGTGACATCTGCGATGCTCTCCAGCATATCCTCGGTTACGCCAAGTTCACTGATATTCATCACAAGGCCAATTTCTTTCATCCATGATTCCATAGCGCATAAGCCTTCGTTTGCAATTTCTTCATCTGATTTACCGTCTGGATCGACATTCCATACATTTATCGCAAAACGTTTAAATTTAGGCACACCATATGGCATAATATAACGATAATATGCCAAAGAAACAGCGGAAAGAGTCATACCGTGAGTTGCGTCTGTGTATGCACCTACAGACTGGCCGATCATATGTACCATCCAGTCAGTAGTTTTACCCTTGGCAACCATAGTATTCAGAGCCCATGTAGCAATCCACATAATATTACTTCTCGCTTCATAATCCCTCGGATTTTCAACAGCGATACGTGAACTGTAAATCAGCGACTTCATCAGTCCCTCCATAACGTAATCGGAAGTACAATCATCAGTATCAGAAAAATACTGCTCTGTTATATGATTCATAATATCATGAAATCCTGCAACCATCTGATATTTCGGCAATGTAAAGGTGTATTCCGGATTTAGAATGGAAAACTTTGGAAATACATTTTCTCCGAAAACATGACCGATTTTTAGTTTCTGTTTATGATTTGTAATTACTGCACCGCCGTTCATCTCCGAGCCGGTGCCCACCATTGTCAGAATACAACCCACCGGAATAATTTCGTTATCCGTATCTTCCATACGCAGGTAATACTTATCCCATGGATCCTCATCACAATAAGCCGATACGGAAAGTGCCTTTGCATAATCACAGACAGAACCTCCGCCCACTGCAAGAATCAAATCCACATGATTTTCTCTTGCAAGCTTACAGCCCTCGTACAGCTTCTCTACAGTTGGGTTTGGCATAACGCCGGAAAGCTCTACGATACGCTTACCGCTGTCTTTGAGGATTCTAACAACTTCATCATACAAACCAGACTTTTTAATAGAACCGCCGCCATAAGCCAACAGTATTGTTTCACCATATTTCGCAAGCTCTTCACTCAAATGATTTAAAGCATCTGCACCGAAATGAATTCTGGTCGGATTACAATAAGTAAAGTTTCCTAACATAAAAAATTCCTCCTGTTTCAATGGTTATGTAATTTTAAAATTTAACGCCCTAAATATGTTTTCCCATTTCATAGGCGTCTCGCATTGCTCCGGTTTTTAAAATATCGCCTTTTTTCCATGCGCCTGTTCCGTAAATGCAGCCTTTTTCTCTTACGTTATCCAAACATGCAACAAAACCGCCGAATTCCGTCAAAACTCTTTCCATAGCAGAACGATTATTATCAGCCGCAGTCATAATATAGTAAAAGTCCTTATCTGTCAGCTCTGTATAAAAGAAACAGCAACGGTCAATCAGCGTTTTCATTTGTCCTGCCATTGTATAAAAGTAAACAGGCGTTGCGAAAACAATCACGTCTGCCGACAGCATTTTGTCTCTGATATCAGCCATATCGTCCTTTTGCGAGCAGTTACCGGTTCTTTCAAAGCAATAGCCGCATCCGGTACAATAATTAATACTTTTATCCTTTAAAAATATTTTTTCAGCATTATGACCGCTTTCCCTAACGCCTTTTACAAATTCGTCACACAACAAATCTGAATTCCCGCCCTTTCGCAGACTGGATGATAAAATAAGTACATTTTTAGCCATTGTTAATTCTGCTCCTTTTCCCAAGTTAAAATTCCGGTATCAACTGCAATTTCATATCGTCCGATCTTATAATTCAGACGTTCCAGTGTAGAGTCAATTTTGGCTCTTTGTTCCAGTAAAGACTCTCTTTGCTCTTTCAGAAGCTGCAGTCTTGCCGGAATTGTGGCATCGCCTTCCTGTGTAAGTCTGACATATTCAATCATCGCCTCCACCGGAAGTCCTGCGCTGCGCATACATTTTGCAAGCTCTACCCAAGCTAAATCTTTTTCCTTATAGTCCCTGATTCCGCCTGCCGTACGTGTTACCGGAGGAATCATGCCCACACGCTCATAATAACGGAGAGTATCTTGCGATATACCGTATTTTTCACTGACTTCTTTAATGGTCATAGCGTCACCTCGCTTATCTTCTTCTTTGATTTTATTATAAGCCCTAGAGTGAACTCTAAGTCAAGAGCATTGCTGCCATTTTGGAGATTTAAACAAAAATACATCATTATATTTGTGCTAAATTACAAAAAGTTTAATTTTGGTAGTATAATAGCCGCTGTTCATTTCATTTGTAATTTTTATTGCTTACTGACTGAGATTCTGTGCCATCACGCCGACAAGCATGAGAAAGATACAACTCTTCATTGACAGCGAAGAAAATGATTTTCTGCAATTAATTTATGAGTATAATAAAAACCTTAATATAAAAATCATATGCCAGGTATCCGAGATGAACTAAAAGCGTCAGTACACTGAAAAAACGCTGTTTTAATGGGCAGCAAATGCTGCCCATTTTATATTATAATTTATTTATGTTACGGAGATGAATTTATGCAATATTATTCGTTGTTATCCGGCAAGTTGATTTCAAATCCACCGCCGAGAATGAACTCACGAAGTAAATTGTCAACTTTGACATGGACTTTAGGCGGTATTATCTTTGTACCCTCAATTTTTTCAAAGTACTCTTTTGCTTTCGTTTTGTCTACAGTCTTTTTCAGCTTATCATATCGTCCGAACTCATTGATATTGGCAGAGTTCAACTTCAAACTCATAATATTTTGCAACTTTGTTTCATCAACGCCCAAAGCAACTGCTATTTTATGAATTTGATCATCCTTTGCTTTTGATAGGTATTCGGTAATGTAATCACGAAACGTTTTCCCTTTGGTAACGACTACATCGCCTCTTTGGATATCATGAAGGAATATATTAGCATATTTCTGTTCTTCTTGCGATAATGTGGCAAAAGTTTTATGAAGTTCTGTTTCTGCCTGCTCAATAGCTTCTTTAGTTGCTCCGTCAAGATTGAGCAATTTCATATATTTCTCAAAACGAGAGTTCATATAATCAGCGTCGATTCGGCCGGTGTCAATTTCTGTAATGTACCCGACAAGGTCATACGGAACATCTTCGTTTCCGCCAGGGAGAACGGGACCATCACTGCTGAGCTCTTTATAACGCAGAACCAAAATTAAATACGCCTTTTCATCAAAAGCCATTTCAATAATTTCTCCGGTTTCATCGTTTGTATAAGAGCTTGTTTCCCATTTAAAGCCTTGAATTTTTGCAGCTTCAAGATATTCATTCAACTCTTTGAAATCTTTTGCAAATTTTTTGCACACGGTTATATCGTTCGGCAATTTTTCAAAATTCTCAACACCTGCATTTGAGAACAGTTCCAAAATATCGATAAACAGTTCGTTCATCATTTTTAAGTTTTCTGCAAGATGCTGGACAAACAAACCTAACGGTTTATCACCCGAATACAATTTAACCGCCGCATTGACATTGCGTTCCATCGTATGCGGTTTCCGATAGTAACGGATTGTACCAAACGGTTTATCTGGACCGAATAACCGATTTGTACGGGAAAACGCCTGAATAATATTTTCATACACAAGCACCTTGTCCATATACAGCGTGTTAATCCACTTTGAGTCAAAGCCGGTAAGCATTTGATCCACTACAATGAGCAAGTTTATCTGCTTTTCAAACTCGTTTGCAATTCGCTCATAAGGCTTTTTGTGAGCCAAACGAGCCGCTATATCTTTTTTCATCTTGGCAAAGGTCGGGATTGTAAAATCCTGCCCGTATTTTTCGTTGTAGTCCTCAATTATTTCAGAAAGACCGGTCTCTTTAAACTCAACGCCGCCTCCGTTATCAATGTTTGGATCAAACAAAGCGGTAACTTTCAATTTCGGATCCATTTCCTTAATCATCCGATAATAGGTAATTGCTTCCGGAATACTGCTTGTGGCAAAAATAGCGTGAAATTTGCTGTTATGGCTGAGTGTAGTCCAGTTTTCCAATATATCCTTTACAACTGATTTGGTGTGCTCTCTGGTTTGGTACTGAACATTCGGAATATAATCCTCAATGCCTTTTATGTAATTCCCGAGTTTATCAAAGTATCCTGCCATACCGACTTGACCGGCATCCATATATTTGTAATAGATTTTGCTTTTTACAGGGTCAGAGATTGCTTCTTCTTCGGTTTGCGCTTTTGCCTTTTCTAAGGCCACTACCTTGCGGACATCTTTATCCTTGAAGGTTAATACCTTGTACGGATCAAAGCCGAGAACATTTTTATCACGAATACCGTCTGCAATACTGTATCTGTGCAGTTCGCTGCCGAATACTGTGGTTGTTGTGTTCTTTTTCTTTTGGTTTTCTTCTTGAATAGGTGTTCCTGTAAATCCGAAAAATATGGCTTTCGGGAAAGTATTCTTAATGTTAATCAGCATATCTCCAAATGTGGAACGATGTGCTTCATCAACAATGAAAACGATACGCTTTTCGTTTATGTATTCAATATCACTTGATTTCAGTCCGTCGGATTCATCTTTGATATTGTTCATTTTTTGAATAGAAGTAACGATAAGAGTATCCGCAGGGTCAGTACTTTTTAATTTTGTGATAAGTATACCGGTGTTTTCTGTTGCCTGCACAGACTCATTCTCATCTGCAAAACCACGGTATTCTTTTAAGGACTGCGTGCCAAGTTCAATTCTATCCATTAAGAAAACAACCTTATCAGCATCTTTAGAGCTTGCGATCAACTGAGCAGACTTAAAGCTGGTCATAGTTTTACCGGAACCAGTAGTATGCCATACATAGCCACCTAACTGATTGTTGCCTTCCCATTTGGTTTTAGAAACTTTATCAGAAATTGCGCTTGCCGCAAAATATTGATAACTGCGCATTACTTTTAAAACGCCGTCTGAATTATCAGCTACCGTGTAAAAACCGATAAGCTGATGCGCCATAGGAATGGAAAGAAGCGTGGAAGCAACTTTATCCCATTCGTTAATAGGTTCGTTATTATAATCTGCCCAATGAAAGTAATAATTCGGGTTAAATTGACCGTCAGGACCCGGATTTGCAAAATAAACGGCTTCATTAGGCTCTAGTGCAACAAAAATTTGAACCAACGAGAATAATCCGCTGAAAATACCTTCATGCGCATATTTTTCGATTTGATTGCATGCTTGGCTTACGGGTACGCCGCTTTTCTTTAATTCGATATGAATTACCGGCATACCGTTGATCAGAAGCATTAAATCGCCACGGCGGTCATTGAGCATTTTTGATTTTGTCGGAAATTTAGGCTGCTGAACAATTTGGTAACGGCTTTGACCGGCAGCGATTTCACGACGGTCATAAATTTTCAAACTCACTTCTTTTCCGAAATGCAGCGTATCGTTGGGATTATCTCTGACAATTGATACGCTTTTACCGTTGATAAATCCATTTAGCTTTAATGGTGTTCTTAAAGTTTTAATTTGCTCTAAAATTTGCTGCATTTCACTATCGGTAAGGGGATAATCATTCAATCGATCAATATCTCTATTGTTCTCAAAAAGAATATTTGCCCAGTTTCGCAGTAAATCTTGTTCAGAGTAGTTTTTCAGGATTTCCTTTTCCCAGCCTTTTTCAGATAGTATTTTAATCAAAGCAGCTTCAAAATCCGATTCTTTATTAAAAATCATTTTTTCCTCCCTACTTTTAAAATTCGCTTATTTTACTCAAACAAACATCTTTTCAAGGCACGCTTTTTTGAGATTTTTCAACTTTTCCAACTCACGATAATGAAGGGTGATAAGGTGGTCGAGGTTGGTAAAATATTGTCCGAGTGTACGCTGCTCTCTGTATGTTGGAACAAGAATATCAATTTCATTTATTGCTGCTTTTGATAAACTTGGTACACCTGTTGACTCATCTTTCTTTTTCCAATCAACATTTAGAAAAATATCAAAAGCAAAATCCAAATCAACTTTTTCTTTAGGAACGCAGTAAAATAGCGTATCTACAGTCCAAAATGGAGCATTCAGAATATATGGCTTGTCTATGGTTCCTTTTCTTCCTATTCCGATAGCATCTTTGTCAATAGAAAGTGCTTCGTTCACGCTAAGCATATAGCCACCAGTACCATACACGGGAATATTGCCATCTGCAAGATGTTTGTAATCTCTACCACTACAAACATCAACAATATCCCCCAACTTCCGCTGTTCCCAAGCATCAGTAAATCCTTTAAATCGAATTTCCGGCACATTTGCTCCATTTTTCGGGAACATTTTTTCAAGCATTGATTTTTTCATATTGGTCAATTTGTCATACTTACGCTGATGAAGAGTGATAAGGTGGTCGAGGTTGGTAAAATATTGACCGATACATTCTTGTTCTTTATCAGTCAGCAATGCTATTTCGAGATTTCCGACTTGCTCCAAAGATAGATTTGGTTGTGCTCCGATAGTCGGATTTTTCTTTATAAAATCAGCAACCACTTTACCTTTTAAGTAGGTTTTAATGTATGGCAAAGAGCCATTTTTCAATCGCAAAATAGCTAATGCTTGATTTGTATTAGCAGGCAAAATGTCCGATTTTACTGATGTTACACGACCAAGAGTACCCGCAATAGAAAATAAAATATCATTTTCTTTTAATTGTGAACGACGTAAATAACCGTTGTGTTCTTCGGCTGTAATTTTCTGTGTAATTTTTATTTCGCCTGATGACTCATCTATGCTTTCTATCTTTATAAAATTGACTGTTCCACTATTACTTTTGTCCAAAGGCGTTGTTCCTTTTGTAATCAAAGAACACATATCACTTAACTTACGCTGTTCCCAAGTATATGTAAACCCTTTGAATCTTAATGCCGGAGTGCTTGCTTTTTTCGTCAATTTGCAAAACCTCCAAGCATTTTTTTGAATTCTTGAAGTCCCAGCATATCAGAATTGCTGCCCTCAAGCTCATCAATCATAGCAGAAAGAGCCGCTTGTGTGTCAGCGATTTCCGTTTCCACCTCGGCAAATGTAGTTTCGTATTTTTTAGCGAGCGTTTCAAGCTTTGAAACCAATTCGTTTACAATTCTGTCCGGCAATTTCATTAAGCTTTGAATAAGAGGCTGAATCCATTTGGCTTTCAGAAGTTCGTTAACTTGCGTATCAGACAGTCCTTCGATGGTATCCTTGGTTTTAACTTCAAGAAGTCTGGTCTCTTTCTTGATTGCCGCTTTCAGTGATTTTTCCTCCGTATTCAATGCTGCTGCTTTAAGAAGTTTTTCTTTTGTTTCCGGTTCAATACTGTCGGATTTGAGCGCTTTCTTAATCTCAGCATTAACAAAACCGCCTTCACTTGCATAATCGCCTTCTTTTTCTTCCTCTGTTAGTGATTCAAACAATTCTTCATATTCCGAAGCAATTTCAGAAAGGCGGTTTTCTTTTTCTTTTAATGCTACTTTATCATCGGCAAGAAGAGTGTCCTGAATTAAATCAAACGGTATTATGCGGCCTACCCATCCTTCCTGTACTTCCTGCTCTTTTCCGTCTTTCTTTTTAACCACCATATTGGGGTCAACCTTTTTCGTTGCTTCAAATCCCTCCGTTTGTATCATTTCTAAATCGACGGCAAGCTTAGTCCAATCATCATCAAGAAGCTGATATGCTTCATATTTGTCAACCAAGGGAATATTTTTTAAGCGTTCAAAGATGTTTAAGGATAAAACAGCTTCGGTTTTTGAAATATTAAGGGTATCCATCTTATCAATCAATTCATCATACAAATATTGATCAAAACCATTAAAGGCGGCATAGTAATTGTTTTCAAAAGACTGTATATCATTATGATCCTTGATGACCTTTTTTATATCCGTGGCTGTTAATTTACAATAATCTGAAGATGTATTTTCAAATAAAGCTGATTTCAAAGATGGAAAAGCATGCCAATATTCTTTCAATTCATCAATTTCAGACCAAGGAATACCGCCAAACATAGAAGCATAAATATCCCAAGACTCGGACGCTTCGGAAGAGTCAACATATCTCGGAATATTCAAGTTGTACTCATTATTTCTGATTTCGTCTCTGCTGACAACTTTTGAAAATTTTTCTACGCTTTCACGCTTTGTTACTACATCGACAATTCTTTTAATATCAGAAGCACGAAGCTTGTTGTTCTTACCAACCTTTATAAAACCTTTTGATGCATCAACGATAAGGACATCTGTATTTGTACGCTTTTGTTTCAATACCATAATTATGGTGGGGATACCTGTGCCGAAGAAAATATTCGCCGGCAATCCAATAATTGCGTCAATATGGTTTTGCTCAATTAAGTTCTTGCGGATTTCGCCTTCTTCACCCCCACGGAACAAAACACCGTGCGGAAGAACAATCGTCATAATACCGTCGCTCTTAATGTGAAAAAGGTCGTGAAGCAAAAAAGCATAATCGGCTTTGCCTTTTGGAGCGAGACCAAAACGGGCATAACGAGGGTCGGTTTCTTTGTCGTCAGGATTCCATGCCTGAGAATACGGGGGATTGGAGACAACTGCGTCTACATAAAGCGGATCATAAGTACCAATCGGGTCGTTCTCGTCAAAATACGGCCAGTCATTCTCCAAAGTATCTCCGTTGCGAGTGACGATATTATCTGGTAAAATGCCACGCATAACCAAGTTCATACGAGTAAGGTTGTACGTATTCTGCTTTAATTCCTGCGCATAGTATTTGATATTGTTCTCATTCTCAATAAATTTTGCAGCACTCTTGCCGATATTGATAAGCAACGAACCGGAACCGCTTGTCGGATCATATATTTTAATCTCGTCCCTATCTTTCAGATGATCCGCAACAATTTCTGACATAAGCATTGAAACTTCGTGCGGGGTATAAAATTCTCCTGCTTTTTTTCCCGCATTAGCGGCAAACATACTGATGAGATATTCGTAAATAAAACCAAGAACATCATAATCCTGCTTGCCGTCCATAGGAATATCTTTAATCAGATGAATAAGATCGCTGATTGCTTTTGACTGGGAGGCCGAACTATCGCCAAGTTTTGAAAGTCCTGTTTGCAGAGTGTCAAAAACACCTTCAAAAACTTTTTTGTGCGTCGGGTTAATCAGACGGCTAAATGCAGATAAGGCGTCACGTACATCTTGAACGCTGAAATCCCGTCCTTTTTCAAGCCAAGTAGAAAATAAGTTTTCATAAGAAATGAAGTAACCTAAATTCTTTTGTACGCTTTCTAAAGTTTCTGTATCTTCTTCGGTAAGTTCCGGAAGGTATTCGTCAGTCCAGTCGTTCTCTTTCAGATACTTAACTTCTTTTTCTGAAAGAAATTTATAAAAAATAAAGCCCAAAATGTAGTCTTTATATTCATTTGCTTCGATTTTAGAACGCATTTTATTTGCAGACTCCCAAATCTTTGCTGCTAACTGTTGTTTATTCATAATTTTCCTCCGATTTTGTGATTGGGAAAGCTATTTCTACATATTTCGTTTTAGGAAAGGGTTTGTACAATAACAAGGACTTTAACTCCGACCTTCTTTCCATTTTATAATACGATTTTTTTCAATTCATAATTCAAACGGGAAACAGGCAGTCCTACAACATTAAAATAGTCTCCGCATATAGATTGCACAAACAGCGCTCCCCTGCCCTGAATACCGTATCCGCCCGCTTTGTCAAACGGTTCTCCGGTGTTCATATATTCCTCAATTTCCTCATCTGAAATGTTCCGGAATTTCACATCAGTTTTTTCAGTAAAGCAAAATTCTTTTCCATTGAAAATTATTGATACTCCTGTATAAACACTGTGAGTTCTGCCAGAAAGCAGCCGAAGCATTTTCCTGCACTCTTTACAGTCATGAGGTTTTCCAAGAATAATATTTCCCGCAGTTACTACAGTATCACAGCCTATAACTAGTTCATTAGATTTTTTAACTACAGAATTTGCTTTTTTTGACGCTAAATACTCCGCAGCAAGTTCATAATTTATTGCTGACGGAATATCTTCCTCAATCTCAGACGGTCTGATAATAAATTCATCGAAAATCAATTTCATTAATTCTTTTCTTCTCGGAGAAGACGATGCAAGTATAATATCCATATAAAATCCTTACTTTAAAAGTTTTTTAATAAGCAAAGCCTTACTCATGTTACCCGAAATAATAATTTTTCTGGTTATCAGTGCACTTTCTGCTTTCAATTTTCCATTAATCAGTTTTTCCAAATTGGATTTAGAAATTTTTACTGACAAATCCCTATCATTATATTCGTATGGTTCTATTGACAATTCTCCATTTAAAACCTCCATATAAAAAACTCCACCAGGTATATCTGTAAGTTCTATCTGTACAGCAAATTTATCCGGAAACGCAGACAAATCAGGATTCGGATATTTATTCTTAATAAATTCAATAATCGACATTACACGTTCATCAGCCATGTTAATTCTCCTTTAATAGTATATAATATATATATTTTAGCATATTTTTCAAAACAATGCAATATATATGCTTTTTACTACTAAATTTCTCATTGTTATAACAATTTGTTGAATATGCACAAAAAACTGCAAAAATATTTTAACACAAGTTTTAGCAAAATGGGGTTTTGTTAACAGTTTGTTAACAATTTGCTAAAAACTGTATGTTATAATATAAACATAAATAAAGGGGCAATTATAAATAAAAAACCGAAAGGATGATTAAGGATGATTAAGAAAAAACTTATCGGTAGAATCAAAGCCGCAGTTGTAAGTGCAGCTATGATAGCTACCACATTTATTACGCCTTCATTAACAACATTTAGCAATGTAACTGCAGCAACAATTTCTGTGAACAAAACTTTCACAACATCTGAAAGCACCGCAGAAACTGCACCAAACAAAGCAAAAATCCCACTTTCAGGTATAGGTAACGCTTCTACAATTAAACTTAACTTTACTACTTCTTTTACTGGTACTCCAACAATCGGTATTTACGGTTGGGAAATATCTGAAGATCCATGGTGGGCGGATGATAAACAGGAAGCAAAACCGAATGTAAGCGGCGGAAAATTCTCTGTTTCTTTCACTATTCCGTCAGAAGTAAAAGGCAAGGTTAAGACAGTCGGAGTCGGAGTATGGTATCCAAAAGACGGTACTACATTCACTCTCACTTCAATTGAAACAGACGCTGCCGTTGGTCCTACCCCAGGCGATGACCCAAATATTCCAACTTCAAATAACCCCATTAACGGCTGCACATTTGTTGATAATAAAGATGGTACAGCTACAATTTCTTCAACTTTGACAGCTGAAATTGAAGGTGATATAAATTATCTTCTTACTCTCGGATATGACGAAGATTATTATGATCCTACTCTAAATCCTGAACTGACAGACGAAGAAAGACAAGCGTTTTTAGACGGTACTGCACCAATTAATTCACACAAATTCAAATTCTCTGAATTCGGTATTGAAGATATTACTAACGTTAAGTTCCAGTCATTTAACTACATAATTGAATCTGATACTGATCTTAAGCAGTTTATGTACGGCGGCGGCATCAATGTAAGACAGGGTTCTCCTGCTGATACCGAATACTCTAAAGGCAAGAATGGTTACTGGTATAACGATCAGGGTGAAGAAGACATAAAAGAATTTGGAGACAAATTTGAAATTGACGATTACGGTAAAGGCTATACAGCAACAAATGCCGGTCAATATGTAGAAATTGTATGGGACGTTCCAGTCAGCGTTCAGGAATATGTGACAAAAAGCGAAAGCGACGCAGTTGGTTTCCAGTATTGGTACGGCGCTAACGGTGAAGATGAAGAAACATATGAACCTATTAAAATTGAATCTGTTAACCTTACAGGAGCTTCATGTACATACACAAGAACCATGACTGTTCCTTACAACAAAACTATTACAAAAACTTCAAATAAATCTCTCACATCCGGAAGCGATGCAACAAATCAGACAAAGTTTTCTATTGCTGATTTAAATCTCGGTGAAAGAGATAAGATTTCCGCAATTAAGTTTACAGTAACTTCTGCAACAGATCTTCATAAGCTTACATCAGGCGTTGGCATTTCTGTAAGCGAAGACAATGTAGTAGCAGACAAAGGTTGGTATCAACCATCAAATATCGTTGTTCTTGACGGCGGTAAAACAGCAGAAATCATGTGGATCCTTCCGGAATCCATTAGAGATGATGTGTATAAGGAAAATGGAGAAGTAATGTTTGGTTTCTGGTACGGCGGCGATAAGGAAGGTACAGAAGTAAAAAACGTTACTCTTAAATCTGTTGATTACTACACATATATATCTCAAGAAAACGAGCTAATTGTTGATCCCGCTGAACTTGAACTTGAAGTGGACGAAACAAAGCAGCTTAATGTAAATGTAGATGGCTGTACATTCAGTTCAACAAATATAAATGTTGCTATTGTTGATAAAAACGGTAATGTAACGGGTATTGCTGCCGGTACAGCAACTATCACGGTTACAACTCCTGAAGGACAGGAATTTATAGTTAATGTAACAGTAACAAAACCTGTAGTTACAACAGCTGTTTCAACAACACCGGTCGTTACTACTGTTACTACAGCAGTTACAACTACCGTTGATCCTGATTCAATAATCGATTGGAACAGAGTTCTTTATGGTGACGCTAATGTAGATGGTGAGGTTAATTCAACTGATATTGTTGTATTAAATAAATATTTAATCAGCAACACAATGTATTCACTTCAAAATGCAACTGCAAAAGAAAACTCTAATACTGTATATGATGAAATATTAGATACAAAGGATTCTATTGCTATTATTAATTACGTCCTACAATTAAACACATTAGATGATTTAGGTCCGGCAGATAAACCTGATAATGAATTTTATTCTAAAAAATAAATTAAAGCGACTAAGATAACTCTTAGTCGCTTTTTTATGTAAGCATTAATACAATAAAGACCGGTGTATAGTTGTTCTGTACACCGGTTCATTATTCCATCTTGGTTTTTTATAAATTTATTTATAAATCCTTACACGTTCATATGGATTTTCAAATTTCATAAATTCTGACATCAGGCAAACTCCCGTTCCACCGTTTTCAAGCGGTTCATTAAAGTTATTTTCCGAAATACCTCCTATCGCAAAAACAGGAATATCAACACTTTCACATACACCCCTGAAAAATTCAATTTCTCTGGGAGGAACACCTTTTTTACAATCGGTTGCATAAATATGTCCGGCAATAAGATAATCAGCGCCCAGTTTCTGTGCTGTTTCAGCTTCTTCTGCGGAATGAACCGATACTCCTACTCGTTTTATAAAAGACGGTCTCCCATGTTCCATTAGTTGCTGCATAGTAAGATGAACATTTTCAATTCCCAGCTCCAAAGCTATTTCCGGACGGTTCAAAGCAAGTACTTTTTTATACCCATTATTATCTGCAACAATCTCCTTTGCAAGCTGACAGTACTTATCATCGCTTAAATCTTTTTCACGAAGTATTACTTCAAAAGGTTCGGCAGACAGGATTTCACGTACTCGCAATACAAAATTATCTGTACAAAGCTTTCTGTTTGTTACCGCAATAACCATATATTACACTCTCACATAATCGGTAAAAACAGGCTGAAGTCCCTTATCAAACAAAGACCGTCTCACTTCATCAACGCTTCTAGGATCAGATATTTCAAACTGTTCGTCTCCCTTTTGTTCATTATCTCCATGACCGCCGATACCTACTTTAACGCCTGCTGAAATTTTTGTAGCCGCAAGTCCAACTACATTGTCTCTGAAACCGGCACGTTCACGAGTTGAAATTGTAATTCCTGCATAAGGCATGAAAATCCTATACGCCAACATTACCTGTAAAAGCTGAGTTTCATGAACATCGTTCGGATTATTTTCCGCATTGTTTATATATGGGCGCAGTCTTGGAAGAGAATATGATATCTCTGCCCATGGATATTTTTTCTGAATCATATATGCATGAAGTCCTGCTGCATAAGCGTCTTTTCTGAAGTTGCTAAGTCCAAGAAGAGAACCAAATGCAACACCTCTCATACCGCCCATTAATGCACGTTCCTGAGCATTGAAACGATATGGGAAAATTCTCTTTGCTCCTCTTAAATGTACTTTCTCATATTTTACAGGATTATAAGTTTCCTGATAAACGCTTACAAAATCCGCACCCGCTTCCTTGATCAGAGCATATTCATCGGAATTCATAGGATAAACCTCAATACCTATAGTAGAAAAATATTTTTTTGCAAGTCTTACAGCGTCTGCAATATATTCAACTGGAGAAGCGGTTTTTGACTCTCCTGTAAGCAGAAGAATTTCACGAAGTCCGGTTTCTGAAATAGTTTTGTACTCCGCTTCGATCTCTTCCATTGAAAGCTTTCCTCTTTTAATTTTATTAGAACAGTTGAAACCACAGTAAACACAGTAATTTTCACAGTAATTTGCAATATAAAGAGGCGTAAACATACACACTGTATTGCCGAAATGCTTTGCAGTTTCAGTCTTTGCACGCTGTGCCATCTGCTCAAGCATTGGTTCTGCTGCCGGTGAAAGCAAAACTGCTCAATCTTCTGTTGTGAGACTGTCCTTTGACAGTACGTTGCGGACATCCCATGCAGTATATTTTGAGTAATCATATTTATCAGTCATTTCAAGAACCTTGTTCATGATACTATGATCAATCTGCTCCATACCTTCCTGATATTCCATATGATTGGTTTCACGAATTTTTATCATAATTTATCAATCCTCCAGAAATCCTGTAAGGGGACTTGAAGCTTCTGCCTTATGCTCCAAAACACGTCCCATACCGGCAAGATAAGCAAGTCTTCCTGATTCAACAGCAAGCTTAAACGCAGAAGCCATTAACCCTACATTTCCGGCAGTTGCAACAGCAGTATTTGCCATAACAGCAGCACAGCCCATTTCCATTGCTTCACATGCCTGTGACGGACGTCCAATACCAGCGTCAACAATTATAGGCAAATCAATTTCTTCAATAAGAATTTTTATAAAGTCTTTTGTTACAAGTCCTTTGTTACTGCCAATAGGAGCTGCAAGAGGCATTACCGCCGATGCTCCTGCTTTTACAAGTTCTCTCGCTGCATTCAGATCAGGATACATATAAGGCATTACAATAAATCCCTCATCTGCCATCATCTGAGTTGCTCTGATCGTTTCATAATTATCCGGCAAAAGATATTTAGTGTCACGAATAACTTCGACTTTAACAAAATCGCCGCAGCCCAGTTCTCTTGCAAGTCTTGCGATTTTCAGCGCTTCTTCAGCAGTTCTTGCACCGCTTGTGTTAGGAAGAAGTGTTATTCCCTCAGGAATATAATCTATAATACTGTCACTGCTTCCGGCATCTGCACGGCGAACTGCAATAGTTGCCATTTCTACTCCCGCATTTTCAATAACCGTTTTTGTCATGTCCATAGAAAACTTTCCCGAACCCAAAATAAAACGGGAATTAAATTCATGTCCTCCGATAATAAGCTTATCATTATTCATCTTCTTTACTCCTCTCACGGCTCCTCATTTTCCATAATAAGCCGTAATATCATATTAGCCTGATGTCCTGCACAGACTGAAACTCTCGGCGCCATAAGACCGTTTCCCGGTCTGGCTTCTGATTCACCGTCTCCGCAGATATACAGATTTTTCATTATTTTTTTAGTTACTATTTTATTAGAACTTTCAAATCCTGCCATTCCCGAACCGCATACCAGCTTTTTGTCAGGAAAATCAGAAAGGGCTCTTTCAGTAAGCATAGCTTTAGTTTCAGGATTATCAAAAGCCTCACAGATTATATCGCAGTCACTAAGAAGTACTGTACAATTCTCATTTGTAATTTTTATTGTTTCACAGCAAACTTCAATGAAAGGATTTATTCTTTTGATCTGTTCTTTTAAAGCATCTGTTTTAAACATACCCAGATGTTCAATATAATAACTCTGTCTGTTAAGATTACTTGGCTCAACAATGTCAAAATCAATTAGTTTCAGATACCCCACACCCGTTCTGGCAAGCATTACTGCAATATTTGAGCCAAGTCCGCCAAGTCCGCATACGGCAACTCTTGCTTTTTTTACTGTATCGTGAACTTTAGGCGTATGTCTTGCCGCCATAAGACTTTCCAACTCTTCCTTAGGAGGCATAACTCCTTTTTTGATAATGCTGACAATATCTCCGTCTTTGACAGTTAAATTTTCAGATGTCTGAAAACCGTTTAAAATAGTAATGCATGCGGAATCAAAATATTTATCACGGATCTCAAACAATCTCAAATACTGCGTTTCAAACGGCTTACCATTAAGTATAATTTTCATCAGCCGCCACCCACAAAGCTTACAACTTCAAGACTATCATTGTCATTTATTAACGTTTTATCATATTCTGCCTTTGGAACAATATCTCCATTTTTCATTACTGCAATTTTCAATAGATTAAATCCCTGATCCTCCAAAATACCGGACAGAACTGTTTCATTTTCAAGTTTAATTTCTTTACCGTTTATTTTCATATTTCCTCCTTTTATTCCTCAAAAAGACAAAAAAAGGGCTGCACCCGTGGTGGTGCACCCCTTCAATTCCTGAGATTACAATATAAAAATTTACATAGTTATTATATCAGTTTTTTTTAAGCTTGTCAAGTATTTTTTATTAAAACCAGTTTGGAATTTTCAAATGTACCGGCATACCGTTTTCCATAAGGACATTTACTTCTCCCTGAATAAGCGGCAGGAAATAATCCAGAGCAAAAGCTGTAACATTATTGCCTTGATTATTTATCCATTCCTTTGGGAACAGTCTTTCCTTGTTGGCAACTTCCTTTGCATCTACAGTAACAATTTCCGAAAAATAAGGTCTGTCGCTGATTCTTTTAAACGCCATCATTTTACCAGTCTCGCCTTTTACGGCTGCCTTTACTGCTTCTTCACCTATTTTTACTGATTCGTCTACATCAGTTTTTGAAGCCATATGTGACGCACATCTCTGCATTACATTAAGTTCGATCGAACGAACCTTACAGCCAATTTCTTTTCTGACAATATTTTCAAGACATTTTCCTATTCCCGATAAATATTTATGACCGAATGCATCATCGTGTCCCGATTGGAATTCTTCAGCAGCATACTCCCCGTCACTAAGTTTTAATCCTTCCGAAACAGCAACAACAACAGCGTTATGCTCCACTAGCATTCTTTTTACATCTTCAAGAAATCTTTCAACACTAAATGGCGTTTCGGGTAAATAAATAAGATGCGGAGCATTTTCATCATTTGCTTTAAGAACACAGGTTGAAGCGGTAAGCCAGCCTGCGTCACGTCCCATAATCTCAACAACAGTTACAGATTTTACACTGTATACAGAGCTATCCCTTGCAATTTCCTGCACTGTTGCCGCAACATATTTTGCAGCTGAACCGAATCCGGGAGTATGGTCTGTACACATAAGGTCATTATCAATGGTTTTAGGAATACCGATAACCTTTACATTAATATTGTTTTTCTTAAAATATTCAGAAAGCTTACATACTGTATCCATAGAATCATTTCCGCCGATATAAAAGAAAATATCAATATTATTTCTTTTAAAGCAGGAAATGATCTTTTCATAAACCTCGCTGTTATCATCAGCATCAGGAAGCTTAAATCTGCATGATCCCAATACAGTAGAAGGAGTAAGCTTAAGAAGCTCCAGATCCTTATTGCTTTTTATTATACTGCTCATTTCCACAAGTCTGTCATTAATAATGCCTTCAATACCATTTATAGAACCATAAATTTTATCGATTTGCTCATTTCTTGACGCTTCTGAAAAAACTCCTGCGAGAGAAGCATTAATTGCACATGTAGGGCCTCCGGATTGTGCTGCTGCAATATTCATATTAAACTCCTTTCATGCCGTTGAAGTACCCATATAAACAATAATAAAATCTCCACAGCGGCAAACGGAGATTTTTGGCACTATATGATGATTTCAGTTAAAATAACCACTAATTATTAT
>ERZ857922.2101-NODE-2101-length-21417-cov-4.516665_pt1 | contig 21417 bp, 14 predicted proteins | sample MGYA00519579_ERZ857922 | MGnify/ENA primary metagenome ERZ857922 (study PRJEB31778, sample SAMEA3449375) | human gut metagenome | biome: human gut; feature: human-associated habitat; material: faeces | place: United Kingdom | collected 2010/2012 ... | reverse complement strand
ATGGAAAGAGGTCAAGAAAGAGTATCTGACACTTGATGAAGTCAAGAAACTGGCCGCTACACCCTGCAAAATTCCAGTCTTGAAACAGGCCTCCCTGTTTGCCTGCATGACCGGCCTCCGTATCAGTGATATTCTAAAGCTGGACTGGCGTGATTTTGAAGTCGGCCCGGATCAAGGTTACTATATCCGTATCTGCACCGAAAAGACAGAAACCGAGGCTACACTCCCCATCAGTCAGGAGGCTCTGGAACTGTGTGGCGAATGGGGCACCGGAAAAGTCTTCAAAGGTTTAACCCGATCCATAACTCATCATCCTCTGAAACAATGGATTGCTGAAGCCGGAATCAGAAAACACATAACTTTCCACACCGCTAGGCATTACATCTTTTCTTATTCATTGAAAATAAGAAACTTACAAGTTCTATTTTTTAGACAGGTAACGATTTAGAAACGAGTAGACTTCTTCAAGTTGCCAGATTTTGCATAAATGAAAGAACGTTTACTTTAGGTTTCAAAGATATGAAATTTCTCAATCATAAAAAATAGTATGAAGAGAAAAATTTCATGAAGGAATAATACAATCTCCATTTTATTTGCGTTATTATATTGTTATAAAAATATTTGAAGTTGTGTTTTGTATTCAAATTACGTAATTCTACTACGAAAATACGTACTATAATTTCATATATTGATTTTTATTCCTATCTTTGCATCATATGACAGATAAATTCAACGAATATGATAGCAGAATTCACCATTGAAAATTTTTTCTCGATAAAGTCTCCACAAAAGATAAGCTTTGAACCTTCATCAGATAACTTTATGTCTGACGAATATTCGTATGAAGTTAAGGATGGGGTAAGATTGTTGAAATTGGGCATCATCTATGGTGCAAATGCTTCCGGAAAAACCAATATCTTGAATGCTGTGGAATTTTTCAGAATGCTTGTTCTTAGGATGCCCAAAGACCGAAATGAGAAAACCGGGGTCGTTCCTTTTATGCTGGATGACACATCAAGGAATGAAAGGACGAAGATGTCTATGGTATTCTATATTAATAAGTCGAAGTATATCCTTACTTTTGAATTGGACGCAAAATATATCTATTCTGAGACATTGGTTGTTTACGATTCCATCCGTCCTACCAAATTGTACAGTCGTAGTTATGATGCAACTACAGATTCCACAACAATAGATTTCGGCGTAAATCTGAAAATGCCACGGAAGAGTCAGGATGTGATTTCCGGCAACACGATCAATAATTGCAGTGTACTTGCCGCATTTGGCAAAAGTAATGTGGAGCGTACCAGGTTGAACGATGTGTACGATTACTTTGCCAAACAGGTAAAAGATGTATTGGCTCCCGGTATGCTGCTTTCGGGATATGTAAAATCACGATTGGATAAAGATGAAACAGGCGATTTGAAGAAGTTCATTTTAAATTTCTTGAAAGCATCTGATTTTAACATAGAAGATGTCGTATTGCATGAAGAGGAAGAATTGATTACCCCTGAATTGGAGCAATTGATTCAAAATGCCCCTATTGATAATGAGGCAAAAGCTGAAATGCTTAGAAAAGGAAAAATCACAAATGCAGAATTGACATTCAAGCATAAGGTTGGCGACAAACTATACGATTTGTCTGAAGAATATGAATCCAATGGTACGATGAGATTTTTGGGGATGGCAGTAATTCTGAATTTCTTGTTGAAGACCAACCGGTTTGTGCTTATTGACGAAGTCGAGACAAGCATCCACTATGAACTGCTGGCTTATTTTATAAAAGTATTTTTAGCGAACAGTGAAGGAACATCCCAAATGTTGTTGACAACACACGACATCAATCTTCTCAACGAAGAATTCATTCGCCGTGACACAATATGGTTTACGGATAAAGACGAATATGGAGAGACTAAAATAGTACGTCTTTCATCTTTAGGCTTACACAAGAATCTTTCCCCGTATAATGCTTACAAACAGGGTAAATTAGTTAAGCTTCCGTTCCTTGGCAGTCAATACATTAACCTAAATGACTAATGATATGGGGCGGACAGTAACAAAAAGCATCGCCATCATAGGCGAGGGAGAAACCGAGTGGTTCTATTTTGATTCATTGAGGGTGGCATGTCGTTATCCTTTCAAGGTCGCTCCGGATTTTCCGCAGCATAGCGACATCAATCATATTCTAAAATTGGTAGAATCCTACTTGAACAAGCAATATGACTTTATCGTATGCCTTTTTGATATGGACAGGCTGTATCAATATCCTTCTGAAATGCAATTGTATCAACGAGCAAAGAAAAAGTATAGCGCAAAGAAATACGCTGGCAAAGTGATGTTTGTAGAAACGAATCCATGTACGGAATTTTGGTTCTTGCTCCACTTTCTACCCAATGTAGTTTGTCGGCGATATGAAAGTTACGACCAACTGCTTCCTGAATTGCAGAAATACATGCCGGGATATGAAAAGACAAAGCGATATTTCATACGTACCAACCTCTATAAATACCTGACAGAGAATGGAGATTTGGAACGCGCGATGTTAAATTCGGAAAAATTATGTCAATTGTGTAAAGAATCACCGGAAGATTTGAAGGCATATTCAGAGATTCATAATGTACTTGAGTTATTGAATAATCAAATAATATAACTTTATGTATTTAAGTAAGATTTATATAAAGAACTTCCGAGGTATCAAAGAACTATTAGTGAAATTCGATAAGAAACTAAATGTAATTATAGGAGCCAACGGACAATTAAAAACTTCTTTGATGGATGCCATCAGGTTGTTTTATACGTGGGGAGAACCGAACCGAGACATAGAAATAACAAAAGAGGATTTCCATGTTGAAATTACAGAAAATCCAGATGGGACTAAAACATTAATAAACTCTACGAGAATAGATATATGTTATCTATTTGAAGAATTATCGGCACAACAGGAAGGTGCATTCTATCAGTATTTGGTTTCCAAAAACGATGATACTATAGTTGCCAGGATTCATATAAGTTTTGAGATGAAGGAGAATGGAAGGATCTATTCCTCATACATAACAGGTAAAGAGGAGAATGGTCTTCGTGCAGACTGGAATACGTTTCATTATTTTCATCCTTATTATCTGGGTGCATTACGTGACAGTACACGTGACCTTATGAGTTCACGCAACAACTTGTTAGGAAGGGTTATTAAAAGAAAGATTGATAGGGCAGGTTCAGAAAATGACGTAAAAGGTATAGTAGATAGTGCAAACGAGCAGCTTTTGCTGAGACCTGAAGTAATAGAAACACAAACTGGTATAAACGATAACCTGAACCAAATAAACAGCTCAAGCCTTCAAAATGTAGAACTGCACATAGAACAGAGCAGAATTGAATATATCGTTAATATTATCAAACCTTTCTTGCCATATTCTGCTACTGACAAGAAAGGATTTGTACTGTCTCAAAATAGTCTTGGGTATAATAACATAATTTATATAGCATCAGTATTAAGTGACATTAAGGATTGTCATATAGAAGATAATGTTAGTATTAGAAGAACCAGAAGCCCATCTACACCCACAATTACAGGTGAATCTATATAACTTTCTTAAAGATGCAGACACAAATGAAAATAGTCAAACATTTATCACGACTCATTCTCCGACTTTGACATCAAGGATACCATTGGAGAATATAATCTTGTTGAAGGATAATACCGCTTTTCATGTCGGAAATTGTTTCAAAGAACGACACTCAGAAAATATTGTCCGTGATGCTGCTAGTGGTAGATTATTGCAGCAAGAAGAAGTTGTAGACTATAGAAAAATGATATCCCGGTATTTCGATGTAACTCGATCACAATTATTATTTTCGTCTGGCTGTCTGTTTATAGAAGGTATATCAGAGTGCCAATTAGTTGAAACTTTTTCTAAGCTAATAAATAAGTCATTGATTGCGAATCAAATTGAAATAGTAGATACAGACGGAACAGCTTTTTATCAGTTTTTGATGTTGTTTAACTCTTCTGACTCAACAAAGCGTTTACCTATGAAAGCGGCATTTATAACAGACGAGGATCAATTTACAGCGTCAAAGGATAAAGAATATAATCTGAATGAGTTGGTGAAAAACAATTATGCAAAACTTCATCTTCTTAGAGAAGGAATCAATACTGGTAGAGTGAATGGTCGTATTAACAATATGACAGCCATGTCCAATCGTCAACCTGGTATTAAGATATGCTCTGGAAAGAAGACACTTGAATATCAAATATGTAAAGCAAATGTTTTTGCTAATAAAGAAATGACTAAAGAGACTTGGCTCTACGAATTGATTCAGCAAATGAATCCAAACGGTATGGACAAGGTGGATTTTTACATGTCAGGACTTGAGGATAGAGATATGAATGAAGATGAGCAGCAGAATGTTGCACTGCTTATGTGGAAATGCCTACCTGGTAAAGCTGAGTTTGCTCAAACTCTTAATTCGTTTCTATTAGATAAAAATGAAGAAAGTGGTGATATAAAATTCACTTTGCCAACTTATATTCAAGAAGCAATAAATTATCTGATACCATGAGTATGAATTACGATATAACACCTCAACGGCAAGCATATATTGATGCACGTGGTTATACTATACTCACGGCATGTCCTGGTAGTGGCAAGACAACAAGTATTGTCAAAAAACTTTTGACTGTATCACATTTTTGTGAGGAGCATTATGGAAGCCATACAGGGTTTGTCTGTATGTCATTTACCAATAAAGCCTGTGATGAATTAAAGTATAAATACCAAGAAATGCATCATGAAAGATTGACATTTCCCAATGAGGTTTTAACTATTGATAGTTTTATTATGCAGTATGTAGTACTTCCGTTTTGGTATCTATGTGATGCGTGTAAAAAGAAACCAATAGTAGTGAATGAGAAAGAAATATTAGAACGAATTTATTACAACAAAATCTTGATAAACGGTATATGGCAACAATATCCAGTTATGGCACTACGCCCCTATAGTAAGATATTTTATAGAAAGAATCCATCTTTGATAACTAGAGACAGAACTTCATTTAAATGGAATCACAATATTGTAACGAATAAAAATGAAATAGCTTATTGTAAGGAGGCATTTACATATCGCTTAGAGAAAGGCTTTATAACAAGTAGCGATGCGCTGTGGATAGCATGTGATATATTACAACATCATCAGAATATAGGCAAAGCACTTGGAACGCGTTTCCCATATATCATAGTAGATGAAGCGCAAGATAATTCTGAATTGCATTTTGAATTCTTCAAACTGTTAAAGAGAGCTGGTTTGCAGAATCTTGAATTTGTTGGTGATATTTGCCAGTCCATATATGGATTCAATAATGCCAAGCCTGAATTACTGCAGAACATGATGTCAGAAGAAGAATGGAACGTATTGCCATTATCTGAATGCAGGCGTTCTAATCAACGTATAATAGATTTGTATAGCAAACTTAAATCAATCGCTGTTCCTGCTATTATTTCGCATGGAGTGGAAGATAAAGGAATACCTATTATTGTCTATAAGTATGATGATGGAAATATTAGGGATGTTGTTAGAAATTTCTATCAAATTTGTGATGATAATGATTTGTCCAGCAGGATTATATTAGCGCGTGGAACAGATAAATGTAAGGAACTATCTGGCGTTAAAGACATAGATTTCAAGTACTGGAAAACTGAGAAACCGCTGCCTTATTTAATAATAGATGCTGTCTTTGCTTTTGCTTCAGGTGACACGAATTCAGCTTTTAGAAAAGTAAGACTTGTATTAGCTGAACTTTTAGCTGGTGATAATCCTGATAAAAGGCGTGAGTTTGTACACGAAATTGAACATAATGTGGATTGGAATGCTAAGATATTTGGTTTTATAAAACAGATTCCTTCGTTTTCTTTAAGTTTCAAAGAATGGTCAGAACAGACCTGCGCATTATTGAAAGAATATTGGGAGCTTAAAGAAAAACCTGTTTTTGTTCCATATCAAAGACAAAAAGGATATAGAATGAAAGAAATGGCTAATGTACCAGTAGAACAATATCATCAATCGAACGACAAAGATAGTGAATACCACAAGAGCATAGATACGATACATGCAGTAAAGGGAGCTACCTTGGATGCGGTACTTTTGTTCCTATCATCTGATAGCAGAGGACAAAGTATTTCGCTGAACGATTTCCTTAATAAGGAAATTAAAGTTATGACTGAAAGTCAGCGAATGATATATGTGGCGTGTTCTAGAGCCAGTCAATTTTTGGCATTAGCTGTACCAAAGTCTATAACAGATGAAAAAATTAAAAGAGCTCTTGATGGAATCGACATAGATATTCGTAATATACCTGCAAGGAGAATTGGCCTTTACTGATTAATGTTTTTAAAAAGAATCAGTGATAAAAATTTCTGTTCATTTTCGTATTAATTTACGAAGAACCAAGTTGCGGAAGTTCATAATAGTAAGTATTTTTTTAATTGGCTATATTTTATAGATTACAAAAAAACAAGCTGTGCAAATTAGCACAACTTGTTTTATATCAATCAAATATTAAGTTTCGGCAAAGTATTTATTATATCCACCGTTCGATTAGAGAGGACGATGACCGACAAAAGTAAGTCAAGAACATAACGGGGCTGTTTATGTTCGCGGCTCCAGTCGTTAGGATCATTCTTGATTTGGGATGCTTTGTCGATAGTTACGGCATAGCGTTCCATTATCCAGTCGATAGCGGACTTACCATTAACGATGTACTTGTAGGCTTTAAGCGGAATATTTTCAATAGTGATATGGCTGTTGTAAATGATGCGTGTCTTGTCGGCTACGAGCTTGCCGTTTTCGTCACGCACTTTGGCAAAGCGCATCTTTTCCACGGCGAAGTATTGATAGGTTTCGTCAGTCCATTCATTTTGCCAGATGTTGATGTCGCCAATAACTTTTACGCCCAAAGAACGATGAGCGAGCATCACTATATTTGCATAAAACGAATAATCACCATCTTTTCCAGTACTTTGCTCATTGATTTCTTGCTCATAGTTCAAATGTAAGTCGGCAAGTTCTTTTCCGGCTTTATAAAAGGCCATGAAGTCCTGTACGTTATCAACAATAGGAATGCGTGGCAATGATTTTTTCAAGTCATCGGCGAAACGTTCACGGTACTGCTTGGAATGAAGCAAGCCATACACATAGTAGAAAATATGTTCTTTAGTAATGGCTCGTGAACCACCGAAGCGATTGCGCACTTCTTTTAAAATCCAGTCTGTGATGCCATCGTGACGAATATAACGGTTTGTTTCTGCATCATCGAAAAGTGAACTTTGGGTATTCTTGTTTTCCTCATACCAAAACAAAGGAAAACATTGACCAGCTCCAATAGAACTCCTATCCACAATATGAGAAGTAATTGATACAGAAAATTCTTTTTGTCCAGCACTTCCATTTACACATATTGCAATATTATTATAACTATTTGGAAAGAACGACGGCATCAAATACCTACTCCAGTTAAGTTCTTTATTGAAGTAAAGATGTTGCTTAAAATAGGGACGGTATATTGCATCAACTATTGTTTTTGACTCAAATTGCAGTTTTTTACCCTTTTGTGCATCCTTAAATAAAGCTTCATCCCACTTTATTTTAGTTTCGTCTTTATCTACAAAATGTGATGCAACAAGATTGTTATTTTGAGCTAATGCATTTATAAAACGATTTGTTTCAGAGTTATAAAAAGATATAAGTCTTAGACAATTATCGGTTAATGTCTGTAAATTTGAGTTATACACCCATGACTCTCGATTTGTTATGACACCTGTTGAATAATTTGAAAAAATAGAATGAGCATTTATATTCTTTTTCTTTTCAGGAGCAAATGGAATCAGACTATCATATAGTCCATCTCTTTGATTTATCCAATCTGCCTTTTCGTTCGGTTTTATAACTTGCCAATCTAATCTTTGAGATGAAATTGATCGTAATTCTTTTACCATTTTGAGCTTTTGCTCACGACTAAGATAATCGCCGATGTCATGGTAATGAATGATGGCTTTTTGTCCTCTTTTGCTCGGATTCTTGACAAGGCAAGTGATTGCAATAGGTGTACGAGAACCGCTACCAAAAATTTTTCCTCCTTCTTTACGTGAAAGTTCACCCGATGTACGTTGATTTCCACGCAAATTCAGCACATAGATGGAGGTAAATTCTTCCTCAAAGCAACGGCGAATACCAGAACCTGCACTACTATCAAGCCAAGCACCATTACTAATAAATGCAACAATACCACCTTCGTCTTGTGAAATACGATCAGAGGCCCAACGAAATGCCTTAATATAACTGTCATACAAAGATTTCTTTAATGAAGCTTCAGTAAATTTCACATACGTGTCTGCTATTCTTTTATCAAGATTAGGATATTGAAGATTTTGTGCATCATCATGTGCAGATTTTTGTCCTATTGAGTACGGTGGATTCCCCACAATCACCCTCACATGTGTGGCCATTTGCTTCTTTACTCGCTTGGAATTGTCCTGAAAGAACTCTGTAAAAAGCTCGTTGTGTTTCTTCTCTGCCAATTGGAAAGTGTCCGTCAGGCATATGCCGCTGTACGGCAGATAGGTTTTCCGACGGGTTATCTCATGGAATACAGATTCTATGTTCACATCCGCGATATAATAGGCCAGCAACACGATTTCATTGCAATGAATTTCATTAAGATACTTGCGCTCCATATCCTCCGGGCGGATAAGACCGGACTGTAACAATCGCGTAATGAACGTACCTGTGCCCACAAACGGGTCAAGGATATGCACATTCTGTGCGGTCAGCGAAGTGTTGAACTCCGCCTTGAGAATATCATCCACAGAACGGATGATGAAATCCACACACTCTACGGGCGTATAAACAATACCTAATTTTTCCACTGTAAGCGGGAATGCGCCCTTAAAGAATTTCTCATATAGGTTCTTGATGATGGTCTGTTTTCCCTCCAAATTATCAATGCCACCAACATTCATGCGTACCGATTTGTAGAATTTATCCAGTATCTCGGTATCTTTCTCGAAAGCCTGTTCTTGTAAGAGGTCTATCATGCGTTGCATGGAACGGCTCACAGCGTTGTTGTTCACGAACTGGTAATCGGCAAACAAAGCGTCAAACACCGGACGGGTGATGATATGCTGTGCCAGCATCTCGATGGCCTGTGCCGCATCTACTGACGGGTTAAGGTCGCGCTGTAGCCCCTTGAGGTATTCGTTGAACGCCTTTTTGTGTATGCCGGACTGGATGAGTTTGGATATGCGCTCGATGAACTTATGCGCGATGAGTCCGATTTCCTTAGCCCAATTCTCCCAATATAGGCGGTCGCCGCACTTTTCCACGAGCTTGGCATACATGCCGTCCTGCAACTCACCGAATCTAAGTTCCAACTGACGGGCGATTTCCGAGTTCTCCATCTGCCGCGCTTCTTCCTCTCCCTCCTGAAAGCTTAATCCCGGCCTGCCGATAGTGACTGACGGGGTGTAGGACTGTTTGTTTGGTTTCTGCTTGTTGAGTGCAATCTTATTCACCATCGCATTGAAACGGTCGTCGTGAGAGCGTAGCGCGTTCAGGATTTCCCAAACCACATCAAAGGTCTTGCTATTATCAAGTGCTTCTTCTGCTGAAACACCAGAAGGCACAACAATAGGGATGATGATATATCCGTATTTCTTCTCATCGGGCTGTCCCTTGTGGAAAGTACGCATCACACGACCTACCGACTGTACCACATCCACTTGTGAATTACGGGCGGAAAGGAACAGTACGGCATCAAGTGACGGCACGTCTACACCCTCGGACAAGCAACGCACATTGGTTACAACCCGACACTCCCGGTCATTGTCCGGTTCATCAGCCAACCATTGCAGAATTCCATTTCGTTCCTGTGAGTTCATAGAGCCGTCTATGTGTTTTGCGGTTATCGAAACGGTATGCGAAAGGCTTTCCGCATCCAGATTTTTGTCGTACTTTTCCGATATTTGCGGCAGTACGGAAGCAACATATTTGGATGCGATGCCCGTCCTGCTTGCGCTCTTGTCAATGGATGAACAGAACGCCACAGCACGGCGCATCATGTGTGGATCGGCATCCCATGTGCGATGATCATCACCCTGTATCATCTTTGAGAGACCGTTGATTACACCGATAAGTTTGGATGTATCATCAAAATTCAGTTCGGTGGTCGTATCGGTGATGTCTCGCTTGATATTATCAGGCACATCGTTTTCACCGACGGTAAGGACAAGCACTTTATAATCGGTCAGCAGCCCGTTCTGTACGGCATAGGAGAAATTCACACGATAGAACTCTTCTCCATAAAGTGCCTTGTCGTCCATTGAGCAGAGGATGCAGTCCTTTTCTGAAGCCTTTACTTTGGCCGATTCACCGTACAGGCGCGGTGTGGCGGTCATGTACAACCGTTTTCGACCTTTCACATTGCCATCGGAGTGTATTTTAGTAAAATTGCTCTCGTCCTTATCAGACAGTTTTACACCCGTAGTGCGGTGTGCCTCGTCGCAGATAATGAAGTCGAACACACCATATTCGCCGTTTGTTTCGGAAAGTATCTCCTGTTGTGCCTCTGACACGGCATCAATGGACTGGTAGGTGGAAAACACTACCACCAGTCCGTCATGGCTGCGGTACTTCTTCAGTTGCGAGGCGATGGACTTCGGATTGGTAGATGCAGGTACGGCAAGGTCTACCACACTGTCATCTGCATCATCATATTTGTTTTTCTGTATCTTACGCGAAGCCTTGGAATCCGAACAGATACAGACAGCCTTTATGGGTTTTCCCGCATCAGCTGACCATGCGTTAAGTGACTGACCCAGCAGGGCGATGGACGGAACCATGAACAACACCAGCCCCTTGCCGTTCAACAACTGTTCGGCGATAAGCAACGAAGTATAGGTTTTTCCAGTACCGCAGGCCATGATGAGCTTGCCACGGTCGTTTCCCTCTGTAATATAATGCGTGTATGCCTTGGATATGGCATCGAGTTGATGCTTGCGCGGTTTTTTGCCTTCTACGAGTGCGGAGTTTCCTGTAAGACCATCCAACAGCTTTTGCCAATCCACTGGGGATGAATTCAGGTCGGCCATGCCGACGCGTGTCACTGGCGGTTCCTGATTACGGATGGCTTCCTCGGCATTGCTCCCCCAATGACTGGTAGTAGAAATCCATACGCGATTGGAGAAACGGGTTGTTTGAAATGTAACCTCATTCGTAAATGTGCGGCTGGAGGTGGCGAGGAACGAATCCACGGCAGGCTTGTCTATCGTGGCATCCTCGGCATAACACTTGCACTGGATGGCCCAATAATCGCCCATTTCTGTCTTTGCAACAAGGTCTATACCTGTGTCTGTACCTCCGAAATCCTTACGTCCCGGAAACTCCTCCCATAGCCAGACTTTTTCCAACTCGTTGTAACGTGGGTCTGTCAGCAACCATGAGCGCATCAGTCGCTCGAACTTTGTACCTTTCTCCTTTTCCGTGAATGATTCGGTACGGAATTTATGCAGTATCTCCTTGAAATTCATCTCTTGATAAGAGATAAATGCAAGTAAAATCACATTTGAAAATCAGTATGTTCTGTACCTATGAGAATATGATTGGCTCAACAGACGGATAGTTTTAATACAATTTATGGCATTATCAACAAGCTGTTTATGCTTATTCTTCAGTATTTTGTGTACCTTTGCATTATAACTATAACTCTTATCAAGAGATTCGGCTCTTTACTAAACAATTTTCATGCCTGTCCTGTTATAAGTCTTTCAGAATAAGTCCGTTCGCCTTATCCACCACATTCGTGTCAAGCGAAGCAAGATAGATGCGTGTCGTTTCTTCTGAATCGTGCCCCATACCTTCACTAATGACTGCAAGAGGGATATTTTTGCTTTTAGCGATACTTGCCCAGGCATGTCTTGCACAGTACATACTCAACGGATGAGTCAAACCGACTAAACGGGCTACCTCTTTCAATGCAATATTTACACGAGAGATGGCATTTCTGTACTGTATCCGTTCATCGGTACATCGGGTGATTATTGGTAATAGGTATTGCATGTCAGAATAACTTTCATATTTATTTACAATATCTTCCATACACTTTTCCCATTTAACGGTGAGTTGCCGGCTGGTCTTTTTTCTCCTATATGTCAGAATACCATTTTTCAAATCCGATTTTCTCAGATATGCCATATCAACAAATGACATTCCACGGGTGTAGAACGAAAAAAGGAACATATCCCTTGCATAATCAAGATGCGGCTTCAATGTCAGATCAAGTTCCTTGATATATTTGATGACTTTTAGAGGAACAGCACGTTTCACTGTCTTGTCAATGCCTGTGTAAACATGTCTAAACGGGTATTTCTGTTCAATCAGTTCTTTTTCCACGGCACGGTTATACACGGCACGCAAAATACGCATATAAAATGAAACTGTGTTGGGACAGATTCCTTTGCTTTTCAACCATGCCTCATATAGCATCATCATATCGCTATCAATTTCACAAAGAAGAATATCTTGTCCATAGCGAAACTTCATGAAACTGTTCAATGCCGCAGTATAAGTTTCTGATGTCCGTATTTTGTTCAATAATCCTAATTGTTTGATGATGCCCTGCATAAAATTAAAAAATGACTGTTCATCCACCTTGTTTTGAAAGGCAACTATAATATCATTCGCTGTATATGTACTTTTCCGGTTATCCAGTTGGCGGATAATCATGTCCAGCCGCTTCAGCTCCCACTCCATGCGTTCCTGCAAGGAAAGAAGCAGATTGCTTCGTTCCGAACTGCCGACAATGATACAACTTCCAGCTTCGTTCCATTCATTCGTAAATATCCGGTAATCCGTCTTTAACTGACGGATTACACGGTTCTGGATAATCTGATAATAGACGGTACCTTCCTTTCCCTCTATGGTGGAAGGTCTGAATTTCACTTTGACACTGGCCATGGGCTTACTTTTTAGGTTCGTCCGTAATAGACTTGTCCTTGATGGATTTCGCCTTGCTGTCCAGTTCTTTTGCGGCCTGTTCTTTCAGCCGTGCCTGCTCGGTCAGGGTGGCCTGTCTCTGTACCGCTTCCTCGTAGTCTTCCACGTCCTCACGCATCTGCCTGATCCGTTCGTTATCCCGGTTCGGTCCAAAGAGATTCTCTAGTTCCACAAGTTGCTCTGGGGTAGCCTCTCCTTTCATCTTGACATAACGGTACTTCAGATCATTATCGGCCTGCTCGTTATTTGTTCTCGTCGAAAAATAGAGCGCCACGGACAGGGCCACGATTCCCGCGAACATCACGGAAAAACTCCCAAGGATGTACGGGGATTCCAAGCTCAGGCTGAAATGATGGTTGATGTTGCTTGTCTTGACGGCATTCTTCCTGATTGTGTCATTGGTCTCACAAAACAGGGTTTCCACTTTCTCCTGGTTCTGCCGCTGTTCATTACGCATTTCCGACAAGACCTGTCCAAGTCTTTCCTGTGACGAGTTTTTCCTGTCCATGGAAACCATATCGTTCTTGATGGCGGCAAGACCTTCACATACGCGAATCAACAATTTGCGAAATGTCTCATGACCATTCCTGACTTCATTCAGCACGGACTCATCCTGTTTATTATTAACTGTCGGGCTGTTGCCTTCCAACAAGGGAGTGGATAGCCCGTTGATTTTGTTCTCGATTCTTTCCAGGCATCCGAAGATGCTCTCGATATATTCTTCCAATTTCATATTCCTGTAATTTTAATGTTCATGAATAATTTGAATGGGAAAGGACGGACTACAACCCGAATCCTTTCCTTTTTTGTCTCTTCTTCCTGCGTCTGCGCAAGAGTTCTTCCTGAAATAACGGCTCTTCGGGAGCGGTGCCGCTTGTCAGGCTGAACAGTCCCGGTCCCGTACTTTCGAAAAGATGGCTTCCGTCCGGTATCCTTTGCTGCACCTTGCGTTCGGATTCCTGTTGGGATTCCGAAGGCTTCCAACTCAATTGGGCATTCAGCCTGGCAAAGCTGAACTCCCGGCTGATCTGTGAAGCCTTGAAGGTCTGCCCGTCCTTGGTGAACCGGATTCCCTGTATGTCCTCCGGCCTTTTTATCTCTCGGGTACGCTTTACAAATTCCAGCCTGATGCCCCGGCGAAGCAGATAATCGTTGAACTCTTTCCATGTTTTGGAATGCTTCAAAGCTGCCTTGACGGCATTGAAAATTTCGTATTTCACACGCTCCGAAGCATGGAGCTTCTCCACATTAGTCTTGCCCTTGCCCTCCGCATATGTCAACCCGTACTTGTCCTTAAGCAATTTTGTGGCGATTTCATTACGCTTGTAATCGCTTTGGGAAGAGATTACCTTGCCGTCATATCCGATGCGGTTATAGACCAGGTGGCAGTGCGGATTGTCTGTGTTATGATGCCTTACCAGGATGAACTGAGTGTTTTTTATTCCCATCAGTTCCATATATTCCCGGGCTATTTTAGCCATAAATTCATCCGTCAGCAGTGCCTTGTCCTCCGGCTTGAAGCTCAATGCGATGTGCCCGACAGGCTGTTTTATCTTCGGATTAAGCTCACGCTGGTAGTTAAAACTGGCCGTTATTTCCCGGATATTTTCCAGCAGTACGCCGTCTGAGTCAATGATTGTCGCGTTGTCCTTGCCCATCACGTAACGGATACAGCCGCCGAAGGATTTCCCTTTCTTGATCTTGCCAATCATGACGGCCTCCTTTCTCCGTGCCTGTACCGGACTATAATCTCCTTGAGTTTCTGCAGGAATTCTATCACCGTCCTTTGGGTACGGTGGAATCCGGCCTGATGGGACAGCCGGGTCAGCTGGTTCAGGTTGTTCGCCATACCCGTAAGGCTGCGTATGAAGGCAGTCTCCTCGGCAGAGTGCCTGGCCGTTATCGTCGTCTCAAAAGCTGATACGCGGAGGTATTCCGCCAGCGTAATGTTGGCCTGTCTGCTGCGTCGGCATAGCCGCTCGTAGTCTATCTTCGAGAATTTCACTGTAACGGCTTTGCTGAGTTTGCACACTCCGCTTACTTTGGGACGTCCCCTTGGTCTGTTTTTCTTTCTGTCATTCATATTTTCTTTGTTTGATTTCTGATTATTCTTTTTCTCACAATCTGCGACCACCGAGAGCGGATTGCCTCCACTCTTCGGGAGTGGAGCGAGGTTTTCGGGATGCCCGAAAGATAACCTCGCTAACTCCCAAAACTGAAGTTTTGTCCGTTACCCCCTCAGGGCGGCAGCTGACTGTCTGAATACTGTAATGACTGGAGTCAGTAAGCAAGTCTGTCATTCCGGGAAATGTCACAGCTTTCTCCACTGCTCGAAGTCTTCCAAATAGATTTCAAGATGTTGCCGGGCGATGTTCTCAAGCAATCCGGAAACGCTCATTTTGCGTCCTCCCAGCCTGCGGACAAACTCGTCCAACCTGTCACGTACCTCACCGCTTACGAACACGGGCTTGCGGTCTTCTATTCTCGGGACCTGAAGAAAGGCTTTCCGGTATTCGTCCAGAGAAAGTTTCCTCTGTTTGCTGCTTATACGACGCTGAAATGCGGAAACAGCTTCCTCTTTTCCGGTTGATGGTTGTTGGAACTCGGATGTGGTGTCGGTCTGTTCTACCGTTCCTTCTGACTTCTCTTTTCCGGTATCATTCAAAGATGATTCCTTGGCAGTTTCAATGCTGCCATCTGACGGAAGTATGAATGACATGTCCGTACCTGTCATGGCCTCCCATTCTTCTTTAGTCAATTTCTTTTTTGTTACCATACATTTTTGATTTTAATCGGTTTACTCACTGGTCTCGGTGCGCACCTTGACTCGTTGTCGTGAGCAAAAGAAATGTGTATAGTGAACAGAATCAAGCAAATGGAGATGCTGTAGCAATTATGTTACCCTATGCACAATACCGATTGGACGGTCGGTGCTGCCTGCTGTGATTTGCCGGAGTGATTCTTCCATACCGAATTGTTCAAGCGGATTCCGTTTATAAAGAAGGCTTATTGTATGTAGTTGATATGTAACATGATGTCATTCCGGGCAACACATCGTCACCGGGCTGAAAATCCATTGCAGTGTGATTTCTACTGCTTTTATTTGCAGTGGGAACAGGATAAAACAGTCACATTCCCAGCTGAGAATAGGACGATAAGATATGATGGAATATAGGCTGTAAAAGACCTGTCCTTTTCCGGAATTTTGAATATATATGTTTAACTGAAAATAATGAAGACAATGGAAATCATCAGCTTTGAAAAAAGGACTTTCGAAGAAATTGCTGCCAAGCTGGATCACTTCGTGCAGCGGGTGGAAAGTCTGTGCCGTGAACATGGCGGAAAGGAAACAGGTGAATGGATGGACAACCACGAGGTCTGCCGCAGGTTACGTATCAGTCCGAGAACCTTGCAGACTTTGAGGGATAACGGGACGCTTGCCTTTACCAAAATCGGGAACCGAACTTACTACCGTCCCGATGATGTAGAGCGTGTGGTCGGGAACGTGGAAGATAAACGCAAGGAAGCCCGTTGGAAAGGCAAGACCATTTGAGTGAGTTTCAAGAATAATGTATAACCAATATCAAACACATATGAGTAATGAAATCAGAGAAAAGGACCACGAGTGGGTAAAGGCGTTCCACTCGAATTTCGACAGGCTGCTGGCCCTGCTCGAAAAGTTATTGGAAAAACGGCAACCGTCTGCATATGGCGATGAACTGCTGACAGACAAGGAAGTGGCATACCTGTTGAAAGTGAGCCGGAGAACCTTGCAGGACTACCGCAACAACGGCATTTTGCCTTACACGCAAGTAGGCGGCAAGATTCTCTACCGGACTTCCGACATAGAAAAAACCTTGATGAAAGGGTACAAGGAAGCGTACAGATACAAAAGGAGTTAACATTCCAAGAGTCCCCGCAAAGGACACCCGAGGATTTTGATTTTTCTGGAGGGAGCGCAGTTTACCGCCTGCCCATTTTATTTGTATCTCTAAAAAACAGCCTTCCTAAATGATAAAATAACAGCATATAGAATTGGAGTCTATTTGAACCAATCTATATGCTGTTTTGTCTTCTGACTTTTCCGTCAGTCGCTTGTTTCCGCTGCCGTCGGCGTCCATTGTACAGACGTGAAAGGGAAAAGGTTTTCGGGCTGAATACGCTCTGAAAGAGGAAGATTCTGCCCGAAACGGCAAAGCCGCCTGACCTTTTCGCTTTCAATAGAGTCTGTACTAACTTCTATGGACGACAGAGGGAACGGGCGGCTGACTAAAGATGGGACAAGGAGATCTTGTCTGCCATCCTTTATATTAATCACTAAAATTATGCCATTTTGACAGCCCCGTATTGTGTGGTATAATTTTTGTCATAAAATTATAAATTATTCTTTCAATTTAAATTTATCTTCAATAATGGATTATAAGCAAAAATTAAATCAAATTGATAATAGATACAATCCAGATGCTTCTAAATTAGTAGAAGAAAGAATGTTTAGTGGCGAAATGTCATCAGATAGCGACGCAATTAAATATGTAAAAAGGGCAATGAAATCTGTTGATGATGCTTATACCCAAAAAACGAAGGAAGCTGGAGAAACGGTAAAAGAACATCTTAAAAAGTCATTAACCGATGTCTCATACCAATACCAAGGATCAGTCATGACAGATACTCATATTAAAGGAGCAAGTGATATAGACCTCCTAGTATTGTGTGAAAAATTTTACAATTCTGATATAGAGAAAGTTCGTCAAGAAATGTCGAATACTTGGAAATATCCAGACTATCAAATATATAGATTACACCAATATGATCGTTCATTTTATCCGTATCAGGGTAATAGTTTTAATGACTCAGCAACGCTTCGTAAGCAAATTGAGATAATCATGAAACAAACTTATACAATTTGCGATGTGAACAAAGCAAAAGCTGTTAAAATAACAAATCAGAATTTGCATCGTGATGTTGATATTGTAACCTCCGCATGGTTTCAATCTTTTGAGTATGTTTTGGAAGGGATGCCCAAGAATAAACTTGGAATAAAAATCTATAATAAAGAATTAGGAAAAACAGAAGGACCTGACTATCCCTTTCTTAGTATTCAAAGAATAAATGACAAAAATTCAGAATCGAACGGAAGATTGAAAAGAATGATTCGTTTTTTAAAAAATCTTCGAACTGATTCAGACAAAAAAATACCCCTTACAAGTTTTGAAATAAATGCAATATGTTACTCCATTCCAATACAAGATTACTATAATTTAGATTATAAAGGATTGGCTTATATTTTATGGCATAACATGTTCCATTTGTGGTACGATCGGAAACAAGACTCTCTTCTATCTGTTGTGGGAGACGAATATGTATTTAAAGATAAGCCTGAGAAGTTAGAAGCTTTAAAAGTTTTAGAAGACGAAGTATATAAAATTAATAAAGATTTAGGAAATATTGCATGAAACCAAGAATTTTTATCGGTTCTTCATCTGAAGGATTATCTGTAGCTAAACGCGTTAAAGATTTTTTTCAAAATGATTATGACTGTTTTTTATGGTCTGATGATATTTTCAAAAACAATGAATCATTTTTAGAAACTCTAGTAAAATCGGCCAGTCTCTTTGATTTTGGTTTTATGATTTTTTCAGCAGATGATGAAGCTACAATTAGAGATAATCATTTTGAAACACCACGGGATAATATTTTATTTGAATATGGTCTATTTTTAGGTAGAGTAGGATTAGACCGTGCATTCATTATAGCTGAAGATGAAGTGAAAATACCTACTGATATTTTAGGTATAACACATACTCGTTATAAAGTTAAATTAGATTCTGATGGGAATAAGGTCGCTACAGATTCATTAGAAGAGGGGTTAACAAAATTAAAAAAACAGATTGATGAGAACGTAAAATTAGGCCATCTTGGACTTTTGCCATCCACAGTTATTGCAATTTCTTACTTTGAAGGTTTTGTAAAATTGGCTGCAGAATGGATAATGGAAAATATACCAGGTTTAGAGATTGATGGAAAATCTTATAATAAAGGTATTTTAAACATAGTGCTACCTAATACTCTAGATGCTGATGTTAAAAAGAGTGCCACAATTTATTATAAAAAGCTAGGTCTACAAGAGAGTAAAATAGAGACCAAACATAGAAGTTACCCTGTTCATTTTGCAACAAAAGGCGATCATGATTCTTTTGAAATATATGATATGCCAACAATTCTTACGGGAATCGACAAAGCTATAGACATGTATTTTAAAGTTGGGCATATTGGAAAGAAAACAGAACAGAAACTTGCTGAAGAAAATGAGCTAAATAATTTTAGAAGAGTATTGCAATTGTTAATAAATGAGGACGCTTTTTGTAAAGAGTGTGTTGTAATACTATAATTACACTCCAAAGATAGCGATATCATAAGTTTTAATATGTAATCGAGAATTAAACCTTAAGTTATATTATGGTTGAACTTATGAAAAAGGGGCTGACTTGGTTTAAGCCCCTTTTTCTAACTTAACTCAAATGTTTTTTTATCAACCTATCCATATCCTCCGAAATCTTATCATCTGTAACTTTTGCGTATCCTTGAGTAGTTCTGATATTTGTATGTCCCATCATCTTTGATATGCTTTCCATGGGAACCCCAGCTGAAACCATCAGGGTACCGAAAGTGTGACGACTTTGATGATATGACAAGTTATGTTTGAACTGATGGGAAAATCCCAACTCATGTATTTCAAACCAAATCATATCGCGTATTGGTAACGGGAAGATAGGCTTACTGTCATCTGTCGTATTATACAAGGAAATTATCTGCTCCGCTATTGGATGCAACGGAATAAACGACTCAACGCTTGTTTTCTTACGATAAGTTCTGATATATTTCCGCCCCTTTGCAGTTGTACCAATATGATGCGGATAAAGATTACGTACATCAACATAAGCCAAACCGCAAAAACATGAAAATATAAAGGTTCTTCTTGCCAATTCTTGTAATGGATCAGGCTTAGGGCTGCTCATTATCTCCTGAAGTTGTTTCTTGCTTATATACATAAGCTTTGCAGGTGCCTTCTTTTCATATTTTATATCATCCAAAGGATTATACCTCAAGATTCCGTTATCTACGGCTAAATAGACCAAACGTTTCAGCCAACAAAGACAATGGTTCCGGTATGATGGCTTATGAGGGTAATTTGTTTTCAGATATAAAATATAATTGATACCAAACTCTTCGGTTATATCTGTAAAAAGCATGTCCTCCTTGCCCAAAGAACGGATGTATTCGCCAAGATAGTAATGATACATTTTTGATTGCCTGTAACTGGAAGTTGAATCTATTTGAATGGAACGGATTTTCAGATTTTCTCGTTCCACTTCCCCTGCTTGTAATATATACTTCGGGATGTCGGCAGTTCCTGTCATGGCTGTTTTCAGCAGTTCAGCACTGATAACACCGTTTACTTTCAACAGTTCAGCATAAGTTTCATCTACGCGTTTCTTATATTCACAAAGCATCCCGTTCAGTCTGTTATTTTTGACTTCTCCTTTCTTGCTGTTCCACTCTTCCGGCTGGCAATATAACCCGGTCGATAATGCAACAGCCTTTCCGTCTATTGTAATACGACACATGATTGATGTGGTCCCGTCAGATTTGACTTTACTGCGGTTTATATAATACAGTTGCTTATATGTACTTCTCATGATTCTTTTTTTTTGATTTTATAATACCAGTTTCATATCACTCGTTGCTTCGATGAATTTGTCCATATCCTCGAAAAGTTTTTTAGGAGTTACTCTTGCATAAAGCTGTGTCGTGGTCAGATTGGTATGGCCCAACATTTTGCTGATTGTTTCAATAGGCACACCGGCCTCAAGGGTTATCAAACTTCCGAAGGTATGTCTTCCCATATGATAGACTAAATCACAGCTTATGCCAGCCAGATCCCGTAAACCTTTCATGTGGCGTCTCATATTGGGATGGTGTATCATCGGGAAAAGCTCATCCCTTTCATCCGAACGATATTTTTCTATTAGAGCGATAGCCTCCGGCAGCAATTTGACGCGTGCCTGATAATCATTTTTCTTTCTCAGATACTTTAACCACAAATCGCCCTTATCATCCTTGTATATATTCTCTCGGGTAATTGAAACCGCATCAGCATATGGGACTCCTGTATAACAGGCGAAGAGGAATAAATCTCTGGCTATATTATGAGTGATTCTTTCCGGTGGTATTACGACATCACGGATCTTCTCAAAATCCTCACGACTCAAAGCCCGTGGTGGTTTACGGTGCTCTTGGGGTAGTTTGAAATTCACAAAATAACGCTTTTCCGCATATCCTTCCTTAAATGCCATCCGGCAGATTTTCTTCAGGATGG
>ERZ857922.2099-NODE-2099-length-21447-cov-3.972186_pt1 | contig 21447 bp, 17 predicted proteins | sample MGYA00519579_ERZ857922 | MGnify/ENA primary metagenome ERZ857922 (study PRJEB31778, sample SAMEA3449375) | human gut metagenome | biome: human gut; feature: human-associated habitat; material: faeces | place: United Kingdom | collected 2010/2012 ... | reverse complement strand
TGCACCGGACTACGATGACTGGGAACTGAACGGAGATATCCTTGTATATTATCCTGTTCTTGACATTGCTCTGGAGCTTTCATCCATGGGTATCCGTGTTGACGAAGAAGCACTTGACCATCAGCTGACAGAAGCCGGATGCGATGACCGCAGAGAGCTTCCTTTCCAGAAAGCAATTCTGAATAAAGAACTTCCATACACTATTGGCGGTGGAATTGGCCAGTCCCGTATCTGTATGTTCTTCCTTCGCAAAGCTCATATCGGAGAAGTCCACGTATCCCTGTGGCCGGAATCCATCACCAAAGCAGCTGAAGAAGCCGGAGTAAATTTATTATAAAAGAAGTGAGCAGTAACGTAAATCTGCTGTAAAAGTTACTACTAAGCATTTCTTCTATAGTATGATTTCACCAAATTTTAATAATTGAATTATTGACAGACAGGTACCTTCATACTATCATATCAATAGCAACTGACATAAATTGTTTCAGTAAATATACATCAGCTGTTCACAGCTGCAACATATATGAAAGACCGAGGTACTTACCGTGAATATTTTATTTTTCCTGACACCCAAAAGTGATGTAGCCTATATATTTGAGGACGAGACACTTCGCCAGACTGTTGAGAAGATGGAGCACCGCAAATTCTCCTGTATTCCTCTCCTGAGTATGGATGGCCGCTATACCGGCACGATTTCCGAGGGGGATATTCTATGGGGCATCAGACGACTGAATATCAACAGCACTGACCTGAAGGAAATGGAAAATGTCTCCATCATGGCTATCCCGCGACGCGCCACTTATAAACCGGTACACGCAGATGCTGATATGGAAGATCTTCTGGATCGTGCGATCAATCAGAATTACGTCCCGGTAGTTGATGATCAGGGATATTTCATCGGAATCATCACACGTAAAGAAATCATCAAATACTGTTACAAAGAAATGAAAGAATTAAGCATTCTTCGTAAAAAAGAAGAAGCCGACTCCTGAATGGAGCGGCTTCTTTTTTAATCTTTAATCCGGAATCACCGGAACTGCATCTGCCGGTATCGGGCAGACAAAACCATCTTTTGTTCTCTTTTCAAATTCTGCTCTTGCCTCATCCAAGAGAGATGTATCTTCAATCAGATCAATTGCGGTTGCTGCAATAACTTTTCCTGCGTGGACCGCTGCTTTATGGCCAATCTCTGTGCGGTCACAGGAAACATTCTGCCAACTGTGTCCCGGGCATCCATTCGGCCATGCTGCCACATGGATCTGGGCTGTCGGTGTCAGCCAGCTTACATCTCCAACATCAGTGGATCCAGCCTTAAAGGCATCCTTCTGATACAGCGGTGCAAGGAATCCATTCATCGCATGTCCATATTCTTTCTGCATCTTCTCAACCTGTTCTTTTGCCGTCTCATCATTTTCTGCTGCAACACCAGGTATACCACTGGAATCATAAGTCTCAGCAAGTGCATCCGCATATGCATTTTCTTCTTCTGTATATTCCGGCACACCAAGTTCTTCAAAATTCTTGTAGAGAACTCTCTCCAGTGCAAAGTTGCTTACGGTATCTGCAAGACCGTCTATGAATTTCTTTTCATAAGTAGTCTCTGTCATCAGAGCAGCGCCCTCAGCAATCTTGTCTACACGCTTCTGAAGCTCCACAGCTTCCGCCACATGGTTGGAACGCACCATATAGAGAACGCTTGCGCGAGGCTGTACCACATTCGGGCTGCATCCGCCGGCATCTGTGATCGCATAATGGATACGTGCTTTATCACTCATATGCTCACGAAGGAACTGCACACCGATATTCATAAGCTCAACTGCATCAAGAGCACTGCGTCCCTTCTCAGGCGCACCGGCGGCATGTGAAGCGACACCGGTAAATTTATACTGTGTCTGGATACAAGAATTTGAAGAGCCTGTAGCCACCTCATTTACATCTTCCGGATGCCAGGTAAGTGCTGCATCCAGTTTTTTCCAAAGGCCATCACGAGCCATAAATGCTTTTGCAGCACCACCCTCTTCTCCCGGGCATCCATACAGGATCACCGTTCCGGAAATATCATTTTTTTCCAGATATGCCTTGATTCCAAGAGCAGCTGCAAACGCACCTGCACCAAGAAGATTATGTCCGCATCCATGACCATTTCCACCAGCGTTTTTTTCTTTACGCTCGATAAGGCCACCTTCCTGAGAAAGTCCTGAGAGAGCATCGTACTCTGCAAGAATACCTATATATGGTCGTCCGTGTCCATATGATGCTGCAAACGCAGTCTCAATATTGCAGGTTCCGCGTTCCACATCAAATCCTTCTTTTTCCAGTGCTTCACAGTAGGTTTCCGCGGATTTGAATTCCTGAAGAGAAAGCTCTGCGAATTCCCAGACTTTATCGGCAATGCCAACGATCAGAGACTTTTTTTCTTCAATTGTCTGCAGTGCAGACTGTTTTTGTGCTGTCATCGTATCGTACCTTCTTTCTATAAAATTAAGAAAAGACAAAGGCAACCAGAGTATTCCGGTCGCCTTCATTATTATAATACCTTAGATAAAAATTCCTGCAGACGCGGGTTCGTCGGATTATCAAAGATTTCTGTCGGAGTGCCATCTACAAGAAGCTTTCCGTCTGCCATGAAAAGAACACGGTTTCCGACTTCACGCGCAAATCCCATCTCATGTGTTACTACGACCATGGTCATACCTTCCTTGGCAAGCTCTTTCATAACATCCAGAACTTCTCCTACCATTTCCGGGTCAAGTGCAGATGTTGGCTCATCAAAGAGCATCACTTCCGGTTCCATCGCAAGTGCTCTTACGATCGCAACACGCTGTTTCTGTCCACCGGAGAGCTGGATCGGATATGCCCCTGCACGGTCTGCAAGTCCAACACGTTCCAGAAGCTCGAGTGCTTTTTTCTCTGCCTCTTCTTTGGAAACGCCTTTGACTTTCATCGGTGCCAGAGTCATATTGTCCAGAATGGTCATATGCGGAAACAGGTTAAAATGCTGGAAAACCATTCCCATTTTCTGACGAAGTCCATCGATATCAAGTTTTACGGTCTTGCCGGAAGCATCTTTGTATTTCTTCTTGGTGATGTCCACACCGTTAAAAATTATCTCACCGTCTGTCGGCTCTTCCAGAAGATTCAGACTGCGAAGAAATGTGGATTTACCGGAACCGGATGGTCCGATGACTACCATTACGTCGCCTTTGTTGATATCTGCTGTCACACCGTCCAGTGCTTTAATCGCGCCTCTGTGATAATGTTTCTTGAGGTTTTTTACCTGAATCAGACTATCGCTTGTCGCCATGGCTCATTCTCCTTTCGAAATATGCAATCAGTTTGGAGGTTGGGAAGCACAGGCAGAAGTAAATAGCTGTAGCTACCAGCAACGGCTCGATGATAATGAATGTCGCACCTTTGACTGCGTTTACGGCAGACATGATATCCTGTACACCGATGGTGTATGTGATCGCGGATTCCTTGATGATAACAACGAATTCGTTTGCGATCGCCGGAAGGATATTCTTGAGTGCCTGCGGAAGGATGATATAACGCAGGTTCATGGTCTGGGAAAGTCCCAGGGAACGTGCTGCTTCTGTCTGTCCCTGGTCAATAGACTGAATACCAGCTCGCATGATCTCGCAGAGATATGCGCCTGAGTTCATACCAAGTGCAACAACACCCGGGAAGAAACGATTGAATTTGATAAATCCAAACAGCTGGAATGATGGAAGATCGATCATTCCGAACACACCATAGTAGATGATAAAAATCTGTACCAGTACCGGAGTGGAACGAAGAATCTCTACATAAGCAGTTGCGATAAAAGAAAGGGGATTAAATTTGGACAGCCACACCAGCGGTCCTCCCTCTCTCAGATGTCCATTACGGTCTACCGCCAGAGCACGGAACGGACGGATGTTTGACATACGCATCAGTGCGAGGATCAGAGCAAGAACAAAACCAATCGCTACTGTAAACAGTGACAACAATACAGTTACGAGAAGACCCTGTCGAAACAGCTGTGCATATGGGGCAATTTTGCCAAAATTAGATAATTTAATAAAACTGTCCATATAAACTCCTTTCATTGTATAGTTAATTTTCATATATCATTGCTGAATACTGAACTTAATTACTTAAGTTTAAACAGCAACAATTCCTCCCCATATATATCTGGGGAGGAATCTATGATTTTTGTTTGTGTTGCCTGAAATATCTTATAAAATATTTTTATAAGAAATCTTTCTTAAATATTATTCAGCGTCATCTGCTGCATCAGCTTCCGGAACTGCACCGTTCTCGTCCAGTGTTCCTTCATATGTCTGACCTGCTGCAAGCTCTGTTGCATCTGCTACGAATTTATCCATAGAACCATCATCAATAGCATCTGCGATCGCTTCGTTTACAGCTTTAAGAAGTGCTTCGTTTCCTTTTGCTACACCGATTGCCGATCCTTCTGTATCATATGGTACATCACATACGATTTCAAGATCCGGATAGTTTTTCTGGTAGCTTTCTGCTACAGCTGTCTCAATGAATGCACCGTCCATCTTACCTGTCAGAAGCTCAGTGATGATATCTGTAACCTTCGGGAGAGATACGATATCTGCATCCGGAGTGTTTTCGTTTGCAAGATCAAGCTGGATAGAACCTGTCTGTGCACCGATAGAATAATCTTTGTTGTTTGCATCTTCAAGAGTCTTGAACTGATCAGCTTTGTCTTTTACTGTTACGAAAGACTGTCCGCCCTTGTAATACAGATCTGAAAACTCCATAGCATCTGCACGAGCCGGATCCGGTGAAAGACCTGCCATGCCAAGGTCAACGTTTTTCTGTGAAAGCTCGCTTAATACACCGTCGAAGTCCATCGGAACTACTTCCAGTTCCAGTCCCATCTTGTCTGCGATGTACTGAGCCAGATCCATATCAAATCCGGAAAGTGTCGGGTTGCCATCTTCATCGATTGAATAAAATTCATATGGTGCGAAGTCCGGGCTTGTTGCAACTGTAAGCTTACCATCTGTAACAGTCTCTACCTTATCATCAGCCATTGCCGGAACTGCCATAGAAACAGCCATAACTGCACCAATCATAATTGCTGTAATTTTCTTTAAGTTCATCTTCTCTTCCTCCTCGATTTTCCTTGAGAATATTTATGCATGAAAATGCATAATTTCTTTTCATTTTTCTTATTGTATCATACTATCCCAAAATTACAAGCACAACTTTTATTAATTAGTACACAAAAATTATGCAATATTTTAACATTCACTTGTTAAAACGCATAAATATACTGTTTTGGCATTGCTTTCAGGCGCAAAAACATTCTCAGATACATGTATTTCACTTGAATCTGTTTTTATATTTTTCTATAATAAAAGAATACTTTTATTTCAGATCATACTGAATCCATATTTTAGTGTATTATAAATTTTTATGCATTATACAGGAGGGCTGTTCTATGGGAATGAATCAGACACCCGCTTCTGAACGGGTACATATCAGTTTTTTCGGAAAAAGGAATGCCGGTAAATCCAGTGTTATCAATGCTGTAACCGGACAGGATCTCGCAATTGTTTCTTCCGTTATGGGAACAACCACCGACCCCGTCTACAAGACCATGGAATTGCTTCCACTTGGCCCGGTCATGGTCATTGATACTCCCGGTATTGATGATGAAGGTGAACTTGGTGCGCTCCGCGTCCGCAAAAGTTATCAGGTTCTGAACAAAACAGATATCGCAATTCTTGTTATCGACAGTACGGCTGGAAAAGGCGAAGAAGAACTTGAACTGATTCACCGTTTTCATAAAAAAGGCATCCCTTATCTGATCGTATATAATAAGATTGATCTGCTTTCTACCGAAAAGATCAAGGATCTTGCCATGTCCGTCCGTGCCGGAGAAGTTCTGGTCAGTGCTTCCGACGGCATGAACATCCAGGAACTGAAAGAAAAAATTGCCTCTCTGAAACCGGAAGACACGCACAAATACCCACTGATCCAGGATCTGATCGAACCCCTCGACCTGGTCATTCTCGTTGTCCCAATCGATAAAGCTGCCCCAAAAGGCCGTCTGATTCTGCCACAGCAGCAGACAATCCGCGATATTCTGGAACGTGGTGCTCTCTCTCTTGTTGTACGAGATACAGAATTAAAAAGTACCCTGGATCATTTTCTTGCACAAGGTGTCTGTCCGAAACTTGTCGTTACAGACAGTCAGGCATTTGCACGTGTTTCAAAAGCTGTGCCGGAAAACATCACCCTGACTTCTTTTTCGATTCTTTTTTCAAGATATAAAGGAGAACTGGAAACTCAGCTGAAAGGTATTGCTGCTCTTTCTTCTATTGAAGATGGTGACCGCATCCTGATTGCAGAAGGATGTACACACCATCGCCAGTGCGGAGATATCGGAACATGCAAGATGCCTGAATGGATTCGAAATTATACCGGAAAGAAGCCTGTTTTTGAATTCACTTCCGGAACAGAGTTTCCGGATGATGTCTCTTCCTATAAAATGGTAGTTCACTGTGGTGGCTGTATGTTAAACGAACGTGAAATGAAGTACCGTATCGCCTGCTGCCAGGATCAGGGTGTACCGATTACCAATTACGGAATCCTGATCGCACAGGTGACAGGTATTCTGAAACGAAGCCTCGGGCCTTTCCCGGAGATGCAAAAATTGATCTGAGACTGCCTTCATAACCAATTTAATTTCTTAATTTTAACGTTTCTGTGCTATACAGTCTCTGCATATTTATGTTATATTTGTAATTGAATTGTAATTTTTTACTCTGGTTTCACAAAACTATAACATTTTTTCGTTATACTAAAACTTCGAAATATAGAATCTGTTTTGGAATTTTCCAAATACGATTAAAAAGGGAAGTACTTTTATCAGGGAGAATATTTATTTGAATGAGGAGGATTTATTTTTATGAAATTTACCAAAATGCATGGAATCGGAAACGATTATGTATATGTAAACTGCTTTGAAGAAACTGTAAGTAATCCGTCTGCTGTCGCAAAATTTGTCAGTGACCGTCACTTCGGAATCGGATCTGACGGACTGATTCTGATCAAGCCATCCGATGTGGCAGACTGTGAAATGGATATGTACAATCTTGATGGTTCTCAGGGTGCCATGTGCGGAAACGGAATTCGCTGTGTGGCAAAATATGCCTATGATTACGGCATTGTAAATAAAACGAATATTTCTGTTGCTACTAAGAGCGGTATTAAATATCTGGACCTGACTCTGGGTGATGATGGAAAAGTTGCTCTTGTTAAGGTTAACATGGGCGCACCAATTCTGACTTCCAGACAGATTCCGGTGGTTTCCACAAAAGAGCAGGTAATCGATGAGCCACTGAATGTTGATGGAACTACTTACCACATCACTGCTGTTTCTATGGGAAATCCACATGCGATCGTATATATGGATGATCTGAAAGATCTGGATATCGAAAAGATCGGACCAAAATTCGAAAATCACATTGCTTTCCCGGACCGTATCAATACGGAATTTGTCAAAGTAATCGACCGCCATACACTGCAGATGCGTGTGTGGGAACGTGGATCCGGTGAAACGCTCGCCTGTGGTACCGGCGCATGTGCCGTTGCTGTTGCTTCTACCTTGAACGGCCTGGTAGATGAAGACAAACCTGTTACTGTCAAACTGCTCGGTGGTGATCTGCAGATTCTCTGGAATCGTCAGGAAAATCTCGTTTACATGACCGGCCCTGCTACAACCGTATTTGATGGGGAAATCTTTTTATAAAAAAAGCAAGGGGACTTCGTAAGCCAGTCCCCTTGTTTTTTTATAAAGCCATAACTTCTCTTATCAAGAGAAATATTTCTCTTTAATGATCTCTACAGGCATTTCCTCACCTGTCCATAGTTTGAAGGAAGCAGCTCCCTGGTACAGCAGCATGTACATTCCATTACCAGTCTTGCATCCTGCTTCTTTTGCTTCACGAAGAAGTCTTGTCTCCTGCGGATTATAGATTACATCAAATACAAACAAATCTTTATGGAACATACTTGTATCTGTAATGATCGTTCTGTCTACATTCGGTGCCATACCTACTGAAGTACCATTTACAAGAATTGCACTATCTGCGATAGATGTACGGAGCACTTCCGGATCGGAATAATCATGCAGAGTTACTTTGCACTCTGTGCGCTCGTTCAGTTTTGCAACGATTTCTTCTGCTCTTCCGAAGAAGTTATCTCTTACATTGAATACGTTGATCTCGGCAACACCATCCAGTGCAGCCTGTACAAGAATTGCAGTTGCAGCTCCGCCGGCACCGAGAAGTGTCATTTTCTTTCCGATGATGTCCACACCATCTTCTTTGACTGCTCTCATAAATCCAACACCATCTGTTGTATAGGCAGTCAGAACACCATTATCATTGACGATGGTGTTACATGCTCCTGAAATCTCAGATGCAGGAGATACTTTATCTGCAAGCTTACACATAATGTTCTTGCCTGGCATCGTGATATTCCATCCTCTTGCTCCCATCGTACGAAGTCCCTGTACTGCCTCCGGCATTTTATCTTCCGGTACATCAAATGCAAGATATGTATAATCCAGTCCCAGCTGATCGCATGCTTCATTATGCATTTCCGGGGAAACACTGTGTGCGACCGGGCTTCCAAGTAAACATAATAATCCGGTGTGTCCTGTGATATGTTTCGACATAATCCATTTTCCTTTCCGCGTATCAAAATTTGACGATTTCACTCTCGTCTGAATATAAAAAATATTATACACGATTTAAAGTGATAAAGCAAAGATTATTTTCTGTTTATTTCCTCTATGTTCCATTTTGTTCTAAAGCATGATATACTAATCATGTTGTCCAACCGATACCCGGCAACGGGAGGAGGTGTAGTTTGTATGGAAAACATTGCTATTTCTTTTCTTATCTCCTGTCTGGCAAGCATAGCCGCCTATTATGTTTGCAAATGGTTAGATGGTGATAAGTGAGACAACGCTAGCCTGGTAGTTTCTTGTCTACTATAAATAAACAAGAAGAAGCCCCCAGTATTCGCAGTACTGAGGGCTTCACTCTTTTTTGTCTGTATGGACTTGCCATTTCTTTTCGCCTATGGCAATTATAGCATATGCGTTTTTGCAAATCAATATGTCTGACTCTGATATTTGTATAAATATCTTTAAATCACCTTACAGTAAACTCTTCAGCACTTGCAGCACACCATCTTCCAGATAAGACGGGCAGACTGCTTTGGCTGCTGCCTGTACTTCCTCTCTGGCATTTGCAACTGCATAACTGTATCCGGCATTTTTTAACATTTCAATATCGTTGATATTGTCGCCAAAAGTACAGGTTTCTTCCGGTGAAATTCCCAGATACTCCTGCAAAAAGGCAACCGCTGACTTCTTATCTGCACCATGTGGTGTACAGTCCATCCATTCCTTGCCTGCACATGCCATATTTACTTTATCTTTCCAGTATGGTGTAAATACAGGCGCACATTTTTCTTCACAATGATCTGTATTGTAGATAGCAATCTTCATAATCTGTTCATTTTCAAAGGAAGGTTCCAATAAATCAGGCACTTCTCTTATATCATATCCGTAAGAGTCATGTAACCAGCGAAACATTGGTGTTTTCGCATTCTCCGCATAACTGACATCCGGGCTGGAAATAAAATAATCACATCCCGGCATTTCTTTCTTTGCCATTCTCGCCATATTTTTCCAGATTTCAGCAGACAATGTATGAACTTTTAATATTTCCTCCGATGTACGGATCAGAGTACCGCCATCCGAAATAAAAAAGATCCGGTCTTTTACCGGTACAAACAACTGTCTTTCACTGCAGTACTGTCTGCCGGAACATGCCACAAAGTGTATCCCCTTTTCCGTGAGCTTCTTTATCACATCCATATATTCCGGATTGATATCCAGAGTCCCATCTTTTACAAGTGTTCCATCTATATCTGTTACAATAAGTTTTATCATAAGAATTCTCCTCATATCCTATACATTTATTCTTTCATGGCTATCATCACATTTTTCAGGACGAATTTCAATACCTTACGTAAATTTGTATAGGAAAATCCCCCGAAGAATATGTATCATTCTTCGGGGGAGCTGTGGGAGCTACTTTATATCATGAGCCTAAAACTTTGTATCTTTCATTAATAGCAAGTGCCGGGTCTTCTGGAACTTCGACCGGTATTACGTCTTTCGGAATTTCAATATCATCTACTTTTCTAAGTTTAGAAAGATCAAACTGTGGTAGCCATTCTGCTTCTGCCTCAAACATTTCATATACCATATCTCTGATTTCCTTCAGAGTAAGAACAGCGCTGGTCAGGGGATCCATTGCGATTGCCCAGAAAGCTTTCTCAATATCACCAGTGATTGCTGCATCTGCTGCCATATCCTGCACCATAATATTAGTCATATTCATTGCTGCACACTGTTTTGGAAGTTTACCGATAAATGTAGGATGATATCCTTCTTTATCTGCAAAAACAGGAACTTCTACCGTTGCATCGAAGGGGAGGTTTGTAATATAACCATGATTCGGCACGTTTCCGCTGAACTTGAACGGTTTGCCTGTCTTGATTGCTTCTATAATATAGGAACAGTATTCTTTTGATCTTGGCTCAAGTTCGCCACTCTCAATGGAAAGCACATCTGTGTTTTTGAATTTTTCCTGGATCATCTTTTTAAATTTCAAATAAGCACCAGTTTCTCCACCAAACATCGGTTCATCGCAATATTTGTCCAGCGCCATCTGATTTTTTCTGAACCACGGCAGGTATTCGGACAGATGTCCAGTTGATTCAGTCATAAAATATCCACACTGTCTCATCACTTCGCCACGAACTTTTTCATTTTTATAATATTCAGGTTTTTCCATATTAGCTTTGAGAATAGGATATAAATCTTTTCCATTGTGTTCCAGCTTCAGGAACCAGTCCATATGGTTAATACCTGCATTCACATAGTCAATTTCATCTTTCGGTACACCGGTGTATGCTGCGATTAGATCCATTGTTGTCTGCACACCATGACAAAGACCTACGACTTTAAGATTGGTTCCTCTATTCAGTGCCGTGCACATTGCGCCCATTGGATTTACATAATTTAAAACATATGCATTTGGACAAAGCTCTTCCACTTCTTTTCCGATTTCAAGCATAATCGGAACTTCTCTGAACAGGCTGAACATTCCGCCTGGTCCCATAGAATCTCCGATACATTGTTTTACACCATATTTTAACGGAATTTCAATATCATGTGCATATGCTCTTGTTCCACCGATATAGAAAATCAAGATAATGAAGTCTGCATCTTTTAATGCTTCTCTACGGTCTGTAGTGCAAACAATATGTGCATCAATATTATTTTTCTCAATAATCTGATCTGCATACTGTTTCATTTTTTCCAATTTCCACATGGTAGGTCCCATCAGATAGTAGGAACTTCCCGCCATACATGGTGTTGCGAACAAATCGTTCAAAAACTGTTTTGTAAATACCAAACTGCCTGCTCCAATAATTGCAACTTTACTCATCACGGTTACCTCCCTTGATTATATATATTACTTGTTATTTCTTTTCACTGCGTCTTCTGAGCATATCCATGATTACCGCTATAACCATAACACATCCAAGTACAACCTTCTGCATACCCTGGCTGACATTTAACAGGTTCATACCATTGTTGATGACACCGATGATCAGCACACCGATGATCGTACCGGAAATCTTACCTTCTCCACCGGCCATACTCGTTCCACCGATAACTACTGCTGCGATCGCATTCAGTTCATAGTTTTCTCCTGCTGTCGGTGCTGCTGCATTCAGTCTTGCATCCATGATGATCGCTGCGATAGACGCTGTCAGTCCTGCAAAAGCATAGACAAAAATCGTCATCAATTTTGTATTGATTCCGGAAAGATAGCTGGCCTGCATATTACCACCGATTGCATAAATATATCTTCCACATTTGGTCTTATACAAAATAAAGCAGCTCACAATGATCACAAGAACCATAATAATGATTGGTATCGGAATCTCAAACACACTTTTGCCAAGTACACGGAATCCCTTCGGAAAATTGTAGATGGACTGACCACCTGTCAGAATGAAAATGATACCTCTAACTACTTGGCTGGATGCAAGTGTTACGATAAACGGAGGCAGATCAAAACATGTGATCAGAAGTCCGTTGATAATTCCTGCTGCAATTCCCATGATCACGCCGACCAGAATTGCAAGTCCGAACGGCAGCTCGGCGGCTGTCATCAGATATGCCATTACGCCACCGGTCATTCCCAGTGTTGCACCTATCGAAAGATCGATTCCTCCGGCAAGAATAACGTAAGTCATACCTACTGCACATACGCACAACATGGAAATCTGCTGCAAAATATTACTCAGATTGTTTGCCTTCAGAAAAGTAGGTGATGTTACAGAGAAAAATATAAACAAGACTGCCAGAGCGGCAAGAATACCCCAGTTATGCCTGAAAATGCTGACCAGTGCATTTTCGCTCTTTATTTTTTTATCCTTACTCATCGGCTGTTCCCCCTAATGTCGCATATTTCAATATATTCTCCTGCGTAGCCTCTTCTCTGTTAAGCATACCGGCCATCCTGCCTCGATGCATGATACAAATCCGTGTACTGAGATTCAGAACTTCCGGCAGATCCGAAGATATTACGATTACCGCGGTTCCCGCCGCTGCAAGAGAATTGATCAGTTTGTAGATCTCATATTTGGCTCCGGCATCGATTCCTCTGGTCGGTTCATCAAAAATCAGGATCTTACACTTTGACAGCAACCACTTCGCCATTACAACTTTCTGTTGGTTTCCACCTGACAGATCTTCTACTTTCTGTTTAAGGCTGGCAATCTTAATTTCAAGCTTATTCCGATAATATTCAGAATCCTCTTTTTCTTTTCCTTTATTCAGGACAAGTGCCTGTTCATACGCGGACAAAGAAGCGATCGTAATGTTGTCCTGAATTCCCATCTTCAGAATCAGCCCTTCTTCTTTTCTACTTTCTGGAAGATACGCAATACTTTTTTTGATCGCATCTTTCGGAGAATGAATCTTAACTTCTTCTCCGAAAACGGTTATGGTTCCGCTTTTCAGTGGGTCTACTCCAATGATTCCACGCGCAATTTCCGTTCTTCCGCTTCCAACCAGTCCGGCAAATCCAAGGATTTCTCCTTTGTGAAGTGTAAAGCTGATATCTGTCACTTTGTCTGTTGTCAGATGCTCAACTTTCAGCACCTCTTCCTGCGGATTTGCTTCATATGGTGGGTACTGCTCCGTTATTTTACGACCTGCCATAAGACCGATCATGTCATTCATATCCATTTCCCCGACTTTAACGGTACGGAGAGTTTTTCCGTCACGCATGATCGTAATCCGGTCCCCGATCCGCTCGAATTCTTCCATACGGTGGGAAATATAAATGATCGAACCACCCTGACTGGTGATTTTCTTTATAGTCTCAAAAAGGCTGTTAATCTCCGTGTCTGTAAGTGTGGCAGTCGGCTCATCCATAATGATGATTTTTGCTCCAAATGCAAGTGCCTTGGCTACTTCTACCATCTGTTGCTGCGCAACGCTCAGATCCGATATCTTTCTCCTGGCATCAATATCAAGGTCCAGCCGGTTTATGATTTCTGTAGCCTTTTTGTACAATTCCTTTTTATCCAGTAAACCATGACTTAATGGTTCTTTTCCAAGAAATATGTTTTCCGCAATATTCAGATGAGGTATCAGATTGAATTCCTGATAAATCGTACTTATCCCTAATGTCTGTACCTGTTTGGGCGATAAATTTCCAAGTTTTTTTCCTTCAAAAAAAATCTCTCCAGAGTCTCTGGAATAAGCGCCTGCCAATATTTTAATTAGTGTAGATTTTCCAGCTCCGTTTTCTCCAAGAAGGATATGTACCTCTCCTTTTTGGATTTCAAGATTTGCATGATCAAGTGCAAGTACTCCCGGAAACTTTTTGCTGATGTCTTTCATTTCAAGAACAATTTCACCTGGCAAGTTTATCCCTCCTATTCATTGAGGACACAGACTGGAAAGCCTGTGTCCTCATTTTTGGTTTCCGTCCTTATGAAACTTTGTCCGGTAAAATTATTTGAGATAATCTGCTACGTTATCTTTGTCAACGATGAAGCAAGGAACGATAACTTTGTTGTCATCGATTTCTTTTCCATCAATCGCATCAATTGCTTTTTCTACTGCTGTAACACCGATGTTGTAAGGGTCTGTATCAAGGGATGCAGTTGTAACACCTTCATCGATGGAATCCATGGTAGCGGAGTTTCCGTCGATACCGATTGTAACGATACCGTCAACGCCATCATCCTTCATAGCCTGGGCAGCACCGATTGCCATTTCGTCAGAAGCTGCGAAGAAAGCTTTTACATCCGGGTTTGCCTGCATGATATTCTGTGCAACGCTGTATCCTTTTTCTCTTTCCCAGTCAGCTGCCTGAGATGCAACAATTTTGATATCCGGATGTTTCTTTTCAATCTGGTCTACAAATCCTTCGATACGTTCTGTATTGTTAAAGCCCTCAAGTCCTTCAAGAACTGCGATATCGCCGGAATCTCCGATCTTGTCAGCGATATAATCAGCAGACATTACGCCGCCTTCCCACGGATCATATCCTACATATGCGTATACATCTACATCTTCACTCGGAAGATCTTCCAGTGTATTAAATACGATAACCGGAATACCTGCTTCATTTGCTTTTTCTACCGCATTCAGGATAGAAGATGCATCATGTGTACAGATACAGATTGCCTTCACGCCCTTTGAAATCATATTTTCAAGGATCTGCACCTGCTCATCGTAAGATGTCGAAGTGGATGGAGACTGTACATTTAATTTGTATCCTGCTGCCTCAGCAGTCGGCTCAGCTCCTTCGATGATCATTGCATAATACGGACTGGTCATATCAGGTGGAATGAAAGCGATCTCACCGTTATCACCTGCTGAATCAGCCCATACGGTTGCACTCATGCCCACTGTCATAACTGTTGCCATCAGAACTGCAAAAATTCTTCTCTTCATGTTTCTTCCTCCATTTCATTTTTAGTTTTTGCTTACCCCGTTTTTTATGTCATAATTATATATTTTTTAGGCAATCCTGTATATTGGTGTATATTCTTTTTACTTTGTTTTTATTCATTTTTCTGAAAATAAAAGAGCAGCAGATACTTTTCGCAATATTCAAAAAGTTCCTGCTACTCATTATTTTTCCCTATATTGTTATCCAAATGTAGTAATCTATACTTCTGTGGAGGCATTCCGACCTTTTTTTTAAATAAAGTAATAAAATAATTATAATCTGAAAAACCACATTTTATGGAAATTTCACTGACCCGCATCTCACTGTCTTCTGATAGCAGTTTTTTGGCCTTTTCTATTTTCAGATTTCTGATATGATCTGTAATTCCGATTCCATAATTTTCTTTTGCAAGTTTATACAGTGTCGTTTTTCCTATATTAAAATGCTGACACAGTGTTTCAACATCCAAATCTTCTAGATAATGCCTGGAAATGTACTCATCCACCTGTACTGCCAGACCTTTACGTTTCAAAATAACCATTCTTTCCAGACATAAATATGAAGCAACTGCCTGCAAAATACTGGCTGATGAATCTATATAATCTTCCTCTATAGTTCTCTGTTCAAGACAACATTGATACAGCTTGTCCTTATCTATATCATATCGTTTACAATGTCCATAAATTTCTTTCCATGCCTCTTCACATGATTCATAAGAAATAATATGTCCAAATAGCAAATAACCAATCACAATATTTCCAAAATACAATGGTGCAATTGCTTCGGTGAGTCCTGCATGGCATTGGTAAATGTATGGAGTTTTTCTTCCATTTGCTTTTCTGCATGCTTCTATATCACATTTATGACATTCTTCCCTTGCACATTTATCTGATCGTATAATCTGACAAATTGATGCAATCTCTGACGGATACGACGTCAACTCTTTAAAATTTTCATCAAACACAGTAATTCTGATATGACTCAATGTATAGAAATCTTTCAGAAGTTTATTCAACTTTTCAATATTAAATGTTGATATCATTTTCTGTCAAGACCTTTCATTTTTTACATTTGTCTCACTTTTACAACCGATTATACCCTTTCTAGTTGTTAAAATCAACAAAAGTGGTGCAAAAAATGAGACAAACCACATATTACAAGAGAGGAAATGACAGCATGCCAAAGCCCAGAACAACGTCCGGTGAGAAAAACCTGATTAGTCAGCGTTTAATCGAATTGCGTAAATTACATCATATGTCACAACGTGATCTGGCATATCAGCTTCAGCTGGCCGGTTATGATATGGATAAAAATGTGATTACACGAATTGAAACAAACAAAAGATATGTCACAGATTTGGAACTAAAAGCCTTTTCAGAAATTTTTCATGTATCATACATATTTTTGATTGATGGAAATGAAGAAGAAGTACCCCTCGAAGAATCTAGATAATCATGTCATGATATAAAAGAGCGTCCGGATATACATGCATCATATACCCGGACACTCTTTGTTATTTTATGGAATAACAGAAAACTTTTTCAGATTGTATAGTAGATGCCAGGATCAGATTCCAAGTTTTTCTTTCATGTAGTCTACCGGAGTATCTTTTCCAGTGTAAAGTTTTATTGCAATCAGAGCCTGGAACAGCATCATGCTCATACCATTGTAAACTCTTTCACATCCTGCTTCTTTGGCCTGTTTCATCATAACTGTTTCGCGTGGTGCATAAACTGTATCTGTTACGATCAGGTCTTTCTTGAAGAAAGAAGGATCCGGGATATTGGAAAGGTCTTCGAGTGGATGCATTCCTACACCTGTTGCATCACAGATCAGATCTGCTGCATGCATTTTTTCTTTGAGGAGATCATGATCTGCAAGATCGTTCATTGTAGCTTTGCAGTTTGTGTTCTTGTTGATCAGGTCAACGATTTCTTCTCCACGGTTATAGAATTTATCTTTGATGTTGAAGATTTCAATCTCAGCGATTCCGTCAAGAGCTCCGCGTACTGCGATTGCTGTTGCAGCTCCGCCGGTTCCGATCAGGACCATCTTCATTCCTTTAAAATCAATGCCTTCTTCTTTGAGTCCCTGCCAGTATCCCATACCGTCAGTGTTGTAGCCTTTGAGTTTTCCTGTAACCTGTCCGTTTTCATCACGCATGTTTACAACTGTGTTGATGGCACCGCATAATTTGGCAGCTTCATCAACTTCGTCCAGATATTTGTGAACAACTGTTTTGTTCGGCATGGAGATGTTGGAACCAAGCATTTTAAGCGCACGGATACTCTGAACAGCATCTTTCAGGGAATCATTATCTACTTCAAATGCAAGCTGAATAACATCATCGCCGTTTTTGTCATATGCGAGGTTGTGAGTTGTCGGTGACTGTGTATGACGGATTGGATAAGCCATTAATCCTACTAATTCTGTATGTCCTGTAATGTTTGGCATGATTTTTTCCTCTTTTCTTTTTGAATTAAATCCGCAGATTCGCTATGCAAATCGCTACTTTCTTATGTTTGAGCGGCTTTCAAATTCAAATGCTTCCCCATGCAAGCATGGTTCAGCATTTGTACTTTTAAAGCCTTGGTTATTCAAGTGGCTCTAAGTGCAGATAACCCTGAGATTCAAGTACGTTCAGGATCGCACGACCTTCCATGGTACCTTCCATAATACGGCGAGCACGTACAGAATCACCAATTGTATATACATAAGTTTCTGTATCTTTAAATGCCTCTTCAAGTCCCGGAAGTACCGGATTGTTAGAACGCATTCCAAGGCAGTTGAAGCCAAGATCGAATTCCATATCCTTAATCTGACCATCCGGAAGTTTTACTGTGAATGCATTTTCTTTTACTTCCTGAAGTGCTGTGTTTACATATTCCTTAACACCATACTTATCGTGTGTCTCGCGCATGGAACATTTGGTGATCGGATCTGCAAGCATACCGATCTGAGGAAGCATATCGATGATCGTACACTCTGCTCCGCGAGGTGCAAAATATTCAATCACGTCAAGTCCGACAGATCCACCGCCGACTACAACGACTTTTTTGCCCTGACAAGCTTCATCCGGGTATTTTCCTGCATTCAGGTTGTTGATCATATCAAAGATCGTAGCCACATTTCCAGCTTCGATGTTTTCTTTAAGGCCTTTGATCGGAGGTACAAGCGGTACGGAACCAGTTGCATTTACAACGATGTCCGGTTTGAATTGTTTTACTTTCTCAACAGTTGCTTCTGTATTCAGGAAAACATAAAGATTTTTCAGTCTGGCTGCACGAGCTTCCAGATATTTCGGGAAATCTTTCATACGAGTCTTGCTCGGAAGATCCGAAATAAATGTGGAGAGACCTCCAAGGTGATCTTTCTTTTCCAGTACAAATACATTACAGCCAACTTCAGCTGCTGTACATGCAGCTTCCAGACCTGCAGTACCACCTCCTACAACTACGACGTTGCAGTTTTTGTTGACTTTAAGTGCTTTATAAATATCACCTTCCGGTACAGCCGGGTTGACGGTACAACGGATCGGACGGTTTACGCCGATACGGTTTCCTGCACATCCAACATTACATGAAATACATTTACGAAGAATATCTTCTTCTCCGTTCTCAACTTTCTTGACCCAGTTTGGCTCTGCGATCAGACCACGTCCCATTCCAACGATGTCCACATCACCACTTTCGAGAACTTTCTCGACGATCTTCGGATCACGATAGTTACCGGCATTGATAACCGGTTTCTTAAATTTGTCTTTTACGGCTCTTGCCATATAGGATCTCCAGCCATCCGGAAGGAAGTTGGAGTCGATCTGGTACTGAAGAGACGGATTCAGGCCACAGGAAACATCATACATATCTACGAACTCATTCAGATATTCCAGATATTCCAGTGTATCTTCCAGAGTGTTTCCACCCGGTACTCTTTCTTCAGCAGAGATACGAACGATGATCGGGAACCATGGTCCTACATTTTTACGGACCTCTTCGAGTACCATACGTGGGAAACGAAGACGGTTTTCTACAGAACCTCCGAACTCGTCCGTTCTCTTATTATAATAAGGAGAGATAAACTGGCTCATCAGATAAGAATGTCCGCAGTGGATCTCGATTGCATCGAATCCAATTGCCTGGACACGCTTTGCAGCCTCTCCGTATTTTTTTACAGTTGTAAGGATTTCTTCTTTTGTCATCGGACGCGGAACTTCTCCGCCGGCCTTTGTCGGGATGTTTGAAGAAGAAACGGTTTCCATTCCGGTTCTTGCGGAAGAAGCAGATGCTCCGGCATGGTTTACCTGAATTGCTACAGTCGCACCATTTTTATGAAGGTTTTCTACGAGCTGATAATAACGTGGCATAAAACTGTCATGGTCGATACGGATCTGACTTGTACCATTAGAGCCTGCCGGATACTCGATGTTGGCATTCTCCAGAATGATAAGACCTGTGCCGCCTTTTGCACGAAGTGAGTAGTAATTCATATGACGGTTACTCATCTCACCCCTTGTTTCACCGTAGTTGGTTCCCATCGGGGTCATTGCAATACGGTTTTTAATAGTCGTTCTTTTAATCGTAATTGGTTCAAAAATCTTTGGGTAATCACTCTTCATGAAATAATCTCCTATTCAATAAAATATGATATTCACATGAGTGGCAATCCTTTGTTTGTGACACAATTATCATAACTCTTTGTATTAAAAATTAACAATATCTTTCAGATAAACTTTTGATACGTTTTCGGTATCATTCGCATCTTCTGCCTGCTGCTCCTTCATATAATTGATAAAACGCTCTACAGCCGGCAGACGATAACGGTCTTTCATCCAGAACATAAACACCTGACGATAGATCTGCAAACCCTTTAATTTGTGGATATTGATACCATCTGCATCCAAAAGAATATCTGTCTGTGGCATCAGGGCAATTCCGAAGTTCTCTCTTACCAAAGACACGATAGAATATTCATCCGGACATTCTACGATCATATTTGGTTCGATCTGGTATTTTCTGTATAAATATTTTGCATACGTTCCCATCCAGGATTCTTTCTCATAACCAATCACGGGATAATGATTCATCTCTGAAAGTGGCACTTCCCGGATTCCGGCAAGCGGATGCTCCTTTGGTGTAATGATCACCAGCTCCTGTGCACTGAGTGGAAAAAATTCCATATCCTCTTTTTTCAGATAACCACCAAATCCGATATCCAGTTCTCCGGTACGCACCTTCGCAGCGATTGCCGGTGTATGATTCTGCCAGAAATTAAAAACTACGTTTTTATTTTCTTCTTTATCCAGAAATTCTCTTACCTTATGTGGAATATAATGGCCCGCAAGCGGAAAAATATAACCGATATCAATTTTGCCGCCATCCGCAGAAAGCTCCTGCATTTTACCCACTGCCACATCGCAGTCTGCTGCGATCCGGTCTGCATGCTCCAGAAAAAGCTGTCCTGCCTTGGTCAGTGTCACTCCCCTGCCTTTTTTTTCAAATAAAGCTACCCCAAGTTCGCTTTCCAGTACTGCCATCGAACGGCTCAGGGACGGCTGTGAGATATACAGTTCTTCTGCTGCCTGATGATAATTTTCCAGTCTTGCTACTTTCTGAAAATACAGAATCTGATTTAGTGTCATTACCTTCTCCTCCTGTATAATATACCTCTTATTCTACAGTATTACCCGTTACTGTTTGTACCATCTACAGCAACCTGATCTTTCCTATTTTCCTTCCTTATATAAATAGCTAAAATTTATCAGTTATTATACCATATTAATGCATTCAATGCATTAGTTTTCCACTTTAAAAGCATTAGACTACATGCATTGTTCCTGTTACAATACAATCAAATGTTATTTTTTTAACACAATGTAACCCGGCATTTCTGATGTTTGTGACAGAACAAAAAGAAAACCGAAGAAAACTACTGTTCACTCCGTTCACAGTTACCCGTGAACAGTAACAGCACAATTACTTTAGGAAAAGGAGAATAACATGAACAAAAAATACCTGCCAAGTGCATTGATTTTGTACTTAAACTACTTCATCCACGGTGTTGGATGCTCTATTCTGGGACAGGCTGTTATCAAAGACGCTCTCGCTACCGCATGGGGCGTTGAGGCAATGGCGATCACAGCGATCTCTGCTGCTCTCGGTCTTGGACGACTGATCGCACTTCCGTTTGCCGGTCCTCTTTCAGACAAACTTGGACGTCGCATTTCCACAGCGATCGGCAGTGCTTCTTATGCAATCTACCTGATTGGTCTTGCTCTTGCATTTAATGCAGGCACAAGCGGCGGTTACACAATTGCTTATGTATGTGCGATCATCGGCGGTATCGCAAACTCATT
>ERZ857922.2085-NODE-2085-length-21548-cov-4.364258_pt1 | contig 21548 bp, 18 predicted proteins | sample MGYA00519579_ERZ857922 | MGnify/ENA primary metagenome ERZ857922 (study PRJEB31778, sample SAMEA3449375) | human gut metagenome | biome: human gut; feature: human-associated habitat; material: faeces | place: United Kingdom | collected 2010/2012 ... | reverse complement strand
CTTTGGAGTTCTCATCCATAACGATGAATTTATCTTTAGGAGAACGTCCTGTGTAGATACCTGTCATAACATTAACAGCGCCAAGTTCTGTTTCCTGGCCTACTTCAAATCCTTCAAGACCTGCTTTGGTCTCTTCCTCGAATAATACTTCGTAAGAAGGATTGTACACAATTTCAGTTGTTCCTGTGATGCCATACTTAGTTAAATCGATTTTTGCCATCTTACATTTACCTCTCTTCTTTAATAGAGCCATCTATATGCTGACTTCTTTAACATCTAAGAAGTGGAACGTTCCAACTTCTCATAGAGTTAATTATACATAATTCATCAATAAAAGCAATAAAAAAACAATGAAATTTTTAAAAATGATAATAATTTAACATGATACCAGAGGAGAAAAGAAATTTTATCTACATAAGTTTACTTATTTGTTGATAAAATAAAAAAATCATCTACAGGATCAAAGTTTCCTGTAGATGATGATAAAGTAAGTAATCTCCGCGATGGATGTGATGATCCAGGAGAACAGATACAGAAGAAACAGTGCTGGGATGGTATGAATCCAGGCAAATACGGTGTAGATCCATACGATACGGAACACGCAGGATCCCATGATGATAATGATTGTCGGGATGATAGTCTTTCCGATTCCGCGCGAAGCCGCGATCGTGCAGTCCATAAAAGACGAAAAACAGTACGAAAATGCCATGATTTTGATTCGCTGCATGCCGGCGTCAATGACTGCTGCATCCGTGGCAAACAGAGACAGGAACTGATGTCCGAAGATAAAGAGGAGCAGTCCAAGGATCAATCCGATCGTGAATGAATAAAACAGACTGATAAAGTAACTTCTGAGGACTCTTTTTTTATTTCCGGCGCCATAATTCTGTCCCATGTAGCTGGAACATGCAATGTAAAACGCATACATGACATTGTAAATGATCGTGTCGGCATTGGTGGCGGCGGCACTGCCGGAAACCATGTAAGTATCAAAAGAATTGACTCCACTCTGTACAAACAGGTTTGCAATCGCGAAGATTGCATTTTGAATACCGGCCGGGATACCGATGACCAGAATGTCAATACATGCTTTTTTGTGAAAACGGATTTTTTTCAGTGAAACATGACATTCATCTTTTCGGCGGAGCAGATATACACAGGTGGCAATGGTAACAGCCTGTCTTGCAATGACGAGAGCTGTCGAATCTATGGGTCTTTATGCAGATATGACAGCAGGTTTGAGCCTTGGAGAATACTGTGCGATCGCAGTGGCAGTAGCAACACCTGCGGCAGCCATATGTAATACAATGACGAAAAACAGGTTCAGTATAACGTTCAGTACACCTGCGGCAGCCAGATAATAAAGTGGCCGTTTTGTATCCCCACGTGCACTTAAGACACCGTTACCAAAGTTATACACACCCATGGCAGGAAGTCCGATCGCATAAATCTTCAGATAAAGAGATGCCTGTCCGATCAGATCATCTTTGGTGTGTAGCAGTTTCAGCATTCCACCGGAAAAGAAGAAACAGACAGCGCCTACCAGCAGTCCCATCAATGCACACAGAATAAGTGCTGAATGAATGGTATCTTCTGTATTCTGGAGATTTCCGGAACCAAGTGCATGGGCAGTTCGTACATTTACACCGCTGCCCATTCCGATCAGAAATCCGACAAATAAAGTAACCAGCAGGGTGGTGGAGCCAACTGCTCCGAGTGCTTTGTAATCCGCGAACCGACCGACAACGGCAACATCGCTCAGGTTAAAAACAACTTCCAGAAGCTGTGAGCACATCAGCGGAATGCTGAATAAAAAAATATTTTTCCACAAAGAACCCGTTACCATCTCAATGGAACGGGCCTTTTTCTTCGTATTTTCACACATAAAGAACTCCCCAGTAACTCAAAAATTTCTCATCCTGTTATAAGATACGCCTCTTGTTTTGGAAAGTAAAGTACTTATGAAACAAAATGATCAGGATTCCTGTTCATGATATTTCTTTCGGTATTCACCGGGAGTCATACCGTAGGTTTTCTTGAAGGTACGCATAAAATGTTCTGGACTGTCATATCCGACAAGTTCACAGATCGCGATATTGCTTAAGGAAGTTTCACGAAGTGCCCGACATGCCTGCTCCAGTTTAATACTGCGGATGATCTGAAGAAATGTCTGCCCTGTTCCTTCCTTAATTAATGTGCTGAAGTGAGAACTACTGTAGCCAAAATGAGAAGCAGTTTCACGGAGTGTAGCTGTTTGATAATGTTGGCTCAGATAATTGAGAATATCAGTCATGGAATTACCGGAAGTATCTTTGGCTAGGATGGACTCGATATTGCCTCCATGATAACGAAGCAGCATCGCCCATAACAGAATCAGCATGGAATTTAAAAAAGTATAGCTGTACTTTTCATGGCCAAGATATTCTATATAGAGATTTTCTAACATTTCACGTATTTGCGGATCGTTTGCAGTATGGAAGATAAGATAATTGCCCTCTGTTTTGCGGTACAAAACATGAGCAAAAAAATGAGCCAGAGCACTGTCTTCTGTCAGAGACTGAAAGAAAGTGGACTGAAATGTACTGCCACGAATCAGGATATTAAAAGCGATACTGTCATCAAAAATACCGATACTGTGTTTTGTATGTGGCGGAATGATGCAGACATCGCCTTTATGCAGAGTATGCTCAATTCCCTGAATAGAGGTTTGAGCCTGGCCATCATAAATACATAGAATTTCGAAAAACTCATGTTCATGAATGAATTCTGGTGTATAACGGTAATGCTTGTATAACATGATGTTATCTGCTGTATCACAAAACATGGCTTTTTCTTCAAAATAAGAATGCCAGCCTTCTTTTTGTAATTCCGGAACATATAATTGCCGTCTGGAAATCAGATCACAATCAAGATTGAGACAAAATTTGTGAAAAGTCTCAGGATGTTCCTTTTTTTCGAAATATAGTGTCCGATAAAATAGCTCGTCTTCATTATAAGTATATAAAAATTTTTGAAAGTCTTCTCTAGTAAGCTGCATGATTTTCTCCAAAATGAAATGGAATTTTTTAAGTTATGAGACTGAAGATTTGTTAAGTGCTCTAAGTATAACATTGAATCAATCGAAAAAAAAGTCAGTGTTTTACAAAAAAAATAACAATTGGAGGAAGTATAAAAAAGAAGTAAAGTGATGCTAGAAATAAATTGATATTAATGGAAGGAGAGTAAACATATAATGGCAGAGGTAAGTATTGATCTTAATATGGTTCGAGTGACCAATGAAGATTTTGTAAAAAAAGCAGAAGCATGTGTACCTGAACTTCTGGAAACAGTAGTTCGTCCGGTTGCTATCGTAGACATCGTGAAAACAGAGGATATTTATCCGAAAGTTCAGAAAGCAGATGATATTGAAAATCTTTCCGCTTATCATCTTGCAAAAGGCGACAAGATCTGTCTGGATTTCGGAGATCATCAGGTAGGCTATGTTACCCTGAAGCTGAACTCCGTAGGAAGTCCGCAGGATTCACCGGCATTTTTCAGACTGAAATTCGGTGAGATCGCAAAAGAAATGACCGAGGATTCAAAAGATTATGACGGATGGATCAGCCGTGGATGGATTCAGGAAGAATTTATCCATATTGATGTCCTTCCGGCAGAACTGAAACTTCCAAGAAGATACGCATTCCGTTATATGGAGATCGAGGCAATCGACACCTCTCTGAAATGGCAGATGGTAGTGGAAGATGTATACTGCACCAGTATTTCTTCAGTCCGCATGGAAGATGTGAAACCGGTAGAGAGTGATGACGAAATGATTCGTAAACTGGACAGAGTCAGCCTTCGTACCCTGCACAACTGCATGCAGTCCGTATTTGAGGATGGACCGAAGAGAGACCGCCGTCTGTGGCTCGGAGACTTAAGACTTCAGGCACTTGCAAACTATGAAACATTCCATAACATGGATCTCGTAAAACGATGCCTGTACCTGTTTGCAGGGCAGACAAAAGATAACGGTCAGGTAAGTGCCTGCCTGTTTACAGAGCCGAAATTCATCGTAGATGATACCTTTCTTCTGGACTATTCCATGTTCTTTGGTGCAACACTTCTGGATTATTATGAAGCATCCGGAGACAGAGAGACCCTGGAAGATTTAAGTAAATGCGCTTACCGTCAGATGGAGATCGCAGGAGAGCAGTTTGATGAAAAACATCTGATGAAAAATGGTGAAGGATTCTGGGGCTTCATCGACTGGACTGACGGACTGAACAAACAGACTGCTATGCAGGGCGTTTATATCTACTGTGCAAAAAAAGTACAGAAGATTGCAGAAATCCTCGGAGATACAGAAAAAGCAGAAGAGCTTAAAAAAGAAGCAGAAGAAAAGACTGCAGCAGTCAGAAAATATCTTTTGGATGAGAAAACAGGCCTGTTTGTAAGTGGCGAAGAAAAACAGATCAACTACGCAAGTCAGGTATGGCTGATCCTTGCAGGTGCAGTCAGCGTCGAAGAAGGCAGAGCAATGCTTGATAAGCTGGATGAGCTGAAACCGGAAAAAGGAATGGTTTCTCCATACATGAACCATCATTATGTAGAAGCACTTTTGATGTGCGGCAAAAAAGACCAGGCAATGGATTATATGAAATATTACTGGGGCGGCATGATCAATCACGGTGCGGATACTTTCTGGGAACTCTACAATCCGGAAAATCCGGCAGAGTCTCCATATGGAAGCAGCATTGTAAACAGCTACTGTCATGCATGGAGCTGCACACCGACCTATCTTCTGAGAAAATATTTTAACTAGCTGGAAAAGGAGCGTCAGATTATGGTAAAATTAACAGTAAAGATCATATCCATGCAGGATGCAGACAAATTCAATAAACTTTGCAGTAAATTTAACTGTGATATGGATCTGCAGAGTGGTAAATATTATGTAGATGCAAAATCCATTATGGGAATCTTCAGCCTGGATTTAAGTAAACCACTGATCCTGAATGCTGACACGGACGATGAAGAACTTATAAAAGAAACATTTGCAGATTTTATCGGAGAGGAATAATCATGACACGTACTTTAAAAGAAAGAACATTTTCCGGAACAACGAATCCGGAAATTCAGCCATGGGAAATCGAACACCGTAAACTTGCCCGCCTTGCCGCAGCAGAGGGCATTGTTCTTCTGAAAAATGAAGAGCATGTTCTCCCATTAAAAGCAGGAAGTGCAGTTGCTATTTATGGTGCAGGAGCGGGGAAGACGATCAAGGGCGGTACCGGTTCTGGTGATGTTAATGAGAGAGAAAAAGTCTCTATCTGTCAGGGAATGAAAAATGTCGGTTTTCAGGTGACTACCGAGGAATGGATCAACAGCTATGACAAAATCTATGATCAGGCACGTCAGGACTGGAAGAATGACATTCTTTCCAGAACAGGGAACGGTGCAGATGCAATGGATTTCTTTTCTGTTTACAGTACAACACCATTTATCATGCCGGCAGGTGATACGATCCGGAAACCGGCAGAAGGCGAAAATGTAGATACAGCAATCTACGTACTCAGCCGTATCGCCGGTGAAGGGGCAGACCGTACCGCTGATAAGGGTGACTATTATCTGAAAGATGAAGAACATCAGATGCTGGCTGATATCTGTGCATATTATCGTGATGTGATCGTAGTGATCAATGCGGGAGCACAGGTAGACCTTTCTTTTATGGACGAGTTTAAAAATATCAAAGCACTTCTGACTATTGTACAGCCGGGAATGGAAGGTGGAAATGCATTTGCTGATGTGGTTTCCGGAAAAGTCACTCCGTCCGGAAAGCTGACGGATACATGGGCTTGCAAATATGAGGATTACCCGAATTCAGAAACATTTTCCCACAATAACGGAAATGTTGAGACAGAAGTTTATAAAGAAGGAATCTATGTAGGATACCGCTATTTTGATACTTTTGATGTGCCGGTTCGCTATGGATTCGGATATGGGCTTTCCTATACGGAGTTTGAGATATCCGACTACAGTCTGGAAAGTGTAAATGACGGTAAGATCAAAGTGTCTGCACAAGTGAAGAATATTGGTGAAGTTTCAGGCAAAGAAGTAGTACAGATTTACGTTTCACTTTCGGGCGGTATCCTGGAAAAAGAAGCACACCGTCTGGCTGCTTATGCAAAAACATCTGAACTGAAACCGGGTGAAAGCGAAAAAGTATCTCTGGAGATTTCTGTGGATCAGCTGACATCTTATGATGAAAAAAGAGCTGCATGGATTCTGGAGAATGGTTTCTATGGTATCTGGATCGGCAACAGCCTTGCATCTGCAAAACTCTGCGGAGGTGTAAAGCTGGATAAAGAAGTGCTGCTCCGTCAGGTCAAAAATCTGTTTCCACTGAAACAGGAATTAGAAGAGATGGTGCAGGAAGCAGGAAACACGACAGCCCGTGAAAGAGCAGCGGAGCAGCAGGCGCAGAAAGAAAATCTGACAGTTGTGGAACTGCATGCGGAAGATTTTACTACAGAAGTTGTAGAGTACAAGAAAAATAATGCATTATATGAAAAAGAGGCAATGGATTTTGTTGATACGCTGTCTGAAGAAGAACTGATCGATCTGGCAGCTGGAGATCCGGGAAAAGCACAGGGCGGAAACCTTGGTGCGGCAGGAATCTCTGTTCCTGGTTCAGCAGGAGAGACACACAGATGTGCTATCGACAAAGGGCTGGCAAGCATTGTTCTTGCTGATGGACCTGCGGGACTTCGTCTGATGAAATACTATCATGTAAACGAAGGCAGCATTGTTACCATGCCGTTCGAATTCAGCCTGGAGGGTGGACTTTTCTACGATGATTCCAGAGAACTTCCGGGAGAAAGATATTATCAGTACTGCACAGCAATTCCGGTAGGAACTCTTCTGGCACAGACATGGGATGAGAAACTGATCCGTGAAGTCGGTGCGATGATTGGAACGGAGATGGAACATTTTGGTGTGACACTCTGGCTGGCTCCAGGTATGAACATTCACAGAAATCCGCTTTGCGGAAGAAACTTTGAATATTATTCCGAAGATCCGTATGTGGCAGGAACGATTGCAGCAGCTATGACAGAAGGTGTGCAGTCCAATTACGGATGTGGCACGACCATCAAACATTTTGCATGTAACAACCAGGAAGATAATCGTATGGGTTCCGACAGTGTGGTATCAGAGAGAACACTCCGCGAACTTTATCTGAAAGGTTTCGAGATTGCAGTGAAGGAATCTCAGCCGATGTCCATCATGACGAGTTACAATCTGATTAATGGTGTTCATGCAGCAAATAACTATGATCTCTGTACAGATGCTGCCCGAAATGAGTGGGGCTTTAAAGGCATGATCATGACAGACTGGACAACAACAGAAATTGATGAGAAATGTACAGCATCTGGATGTATGAGAGCAGGAAATGATCTGGTTATGCCGGGATGCTTTGGTGATCATGATAATATGCGTAAAGCGCTGGCTGAGGGAACTCTTAAGATTGAAGACCTGAAGGCTTGTATTGCACGACTGGTAAGTGTGATCTGGAAATCTAATCAGTATCTGCAGTAAATTGGATAATGTGAGAACAGAGTAATAAATGATATGAAAACAAGGCAGGGTAGAAAAAATCTATTCTGTCTTGTTTTTTACGGAATTTTCAGGTGGAACAGATGTGAGAAAGCTTTTGTCGTGAAAACAGGTTTACAGATGAAGCCTTTCGGTATATGATTAAAAATCAGTAAAGAATGTTATTTCAGATCATATAAAATGAGCTAGAAATTTACAGATAAATGGAGGATTCATGGCGGACAGAGATTACACAGAATTATATGCATCGCTGCAGAAAGAAACAACGATTCTGACGGCACAGATTCGGGCATTATACAGAGAACTGGATAAAAAATATCATCTTCGCGGAGCGCAGATTCCAATTACATTTGGATTTGAGACAGATGCGCTGGGGTCTTATACAAGAGCCGGTCACCATGAAAAAGAACATTTCCATTTTTCGTTGCTTTTTGTTGGATACGGAGTAAAAAATCCTCTCAGTAAAGAAGACCGTATGGATCTGTACAAACATGAATATGCCCATTATATGGAGCATCACATCACGATTCCGAGAGAATATCAATGGCAGCCGGGGCTTCACGGAAGTGCCTGGAAATATTGCTGTTCATTGGTCGGAGCTGCACCGACACCGTATTATAAGGCGGGGGAAGCACTGATGAAACACGACTACGAGAAGAAACTGAAAAGTCCGATTCATGATAAAACGGTGGCAATCCGTGATACATATCGCCGGCAGCAGGAGCACAAAAGCAGTCAGGCCAGCATCGTACAGTATGAAGTGGGAGAACAGGTAAAACATCCGAAATTCGGAGATGGATGCATTGAAAAAATTGAACAGTCAGTCGGCTCTGTGACACTGCACATCCGGTTTGGAGAGGATGTAAAAGTGATTGACCAGAAGTGGCTGCTGCGGACAAAATATCAGAAAAAAGAATAAGAGCAAGTGGGCATAAATGAAGCAATGGAAATGAGAGTGAAGATATGGAGCGACTAATCTTTCATATAGATGTGAACAGTGCGTTCCTTTCATGGGAGTCAGCACGAAGAGTAAAGCAGGGATTGCAGGATTTGAGAGATATTCCGGCATGTATCGGCGGTGATCCGAAAAAGCGTACTGGCATCGTTGTGGCAAAGTCTATTCCGGCGAAAAAATATGGAATACAGACAGGTGAACCGATGGCAATGGCCATTCGAAAATGTCCGGAGCTTGTTATTGTCAAAAGCGATTTTGAACTTTATATCAAATGTTCCAGGGCGTTTAAAGAAATCTGTGCATCGTATGCGCCTGTGATGGAATCTTTTTCTATTGATGAAGTTTTTCTGGATATGACAGGAACTTCACTGATTTATCCAGATCCGATTCAGACAGCTCATGAGATCAAAGATAAGATCAAAAATGAGCTTGGATTTACCGTCAATGTAGGAATTTCCACGAATAAACTGTTGGCCAAAATGGCATCGGATTTTGAAAAGCCAGATAAAGTACATACCTTGTTTCCGAATGAAATACCAGTCAAAATGTGGCCGTTACCAGTACGCGATCTATTGTTTCTTGGCAAGGCATCTGAGAAGAAATTAACAGAAGCCGGCATGTATACGATTGGGGATATGGCACATGCAAGAGAGACTGAAATACAGGTATTGCTGGGAAAGAAAGCGGGGCATCAGCTGTATCGATATGCCTGCGGAATCGATGATTCTCCGGTCAAAGCACAGCCAGAAGAGGCAAAAGGATTTAGTGTGGAAACGACTTTTAATGATGATATTGTTTCGGTGGATCAGGTACTCCCGATACTGCTTGAACAGTGCGATGTTGTGGCAACCAGAATGCGTCGAAAAGGAAAGAAGTGCATTTCTGTATCCGTGACATTTCGAACGTTGGATTTCAAAAACAAATCTCATCAAACAACACTTCCGAATGCAACTGATACAACAGATGAGATATACAAAAAAGCCAAAAAACTTTTTACAGAATCCTGGAAGGGGGAACCGCTTCGACTGATTGGAGTTGCATTGACGAACCTGACAGATGAAAGTTTTGAACAACTGTCTTTATTTGAAGATAACGAAAAGAAGGAACGAAACAGGAAACTCGATGCGACAATGGATGCGATTCGCCAGAAGTTTGGAAATGACAAAATTACCCGCGCCAGCATCATGAACAGCAATTCGGGAATCGCACGAAAAGCACGAGCACAGATGAAAAATGAGGATGAGAAGCCGGAGTAGAGAATTAGCAAAGGAATGAGTTAAGTAAACGAATGATAGGAAGCTCCAGAAATACAGTTTGGAAATATAGGAAAGAATTTGAAGTGTATAAGAAACCAGAAGAACTTAAAAACGAGGATAACAAAAATGGAAATATTTGATGTGATAGATAAAGACGGAAATCCGACAGGTGAGACTGTCACCCGCGAACAGGCACATACAGAGGGCATCCCACACCGGACAGCACATATATGGATTCTTCGCAAAAAAGAAGGACGCATACAGGTGTTGTTACAGAAACGGTCGAAGAATAAAGACTCTTTCCCGGGAATGTTCGACACTTCTTCAGCCGGACATATCCAGGCAGGTGATGAACCGCTCGAATCTGCACTCCGCGAACTCGAAGAAGAACTCGGGATTCATGCAACACCGGAACAACTCCACTTTGCTGGAACCTTCCCGATCTCCTTCGCGAAAGAATTCCACGGAAAAATGTTCCGCGATGAAGAACTCGCATTTGTGTATATTTATGATCAGCCAGTGGATATCACGGAGCTGATTTTACAGAAAGAAGAAGTAGAGACCGTGGAGTGGTTTGACTTCGAGAAGACTTACGAAGAATGCAGGCACTGCAGAGATAAGTTCTGTGTACCGAGTGGCGGATTTGAAGTCGTGAGAAAGTATTTGAGGGAGAATAAATAACAAAAGACTGATAACAGACAGCAAGAAAAGAAGAGACAAAATATGCAGATCAGTTTATTATTAAATGAAACCTTTCGATTGTGACCATGCCGGTAATGGTGGGATTATATGAGATGTTTGTGTGAGAAAAGAGAATAGTTGAGATGAGAGAGACACTGACTGCAGTTTGTGTCTTTTTTATTTGTTTAGATTGACATTTTTTTGTCAAAATGTTAAAATAATGGAAACCAGAAAACCCAAAAGAGTTTCCAGGTTTCCAAATGGAGGATTGAATGCGGGATAAAATTATTGATGCAACGGTTGAGGAATTTAAACAGAACGGCCTGAAATTTACAATGAACGATCTGGCGAAGCGGCTTGGAATCAGTAAAAAAACAATTTACACAGTTTTTGAAAGCAAACAGGCAGTTCTGGTAGCAGTAGCGGATCGTTATGCGGCAGATTTAAACAGTATGCAGGAAGAACTGGAGGCGGATGTAAGTCTGAATGTAGTGCAGAAACTGGAGAAGCTTTTGTGCGCACTGCCGGAAAAGTATTACAACATTGGACTGAGCCGAATCTACGAACTTGCGGAAAAGTATCCGAAGCCATACCGACATCTGATGAGGTCAGTAAACAATGGATGGGAACAGGCAGAAAAGTATCTTGAAAAGGGCATGGAAGAGGGCATGATTCGAGAAGTTTCCATTCCGGTAGTAATGGCAATGGTAAAAGGCACTGTATATTGTTTTATGGAGTCAGATATTCTGTATCAAAATGAACTGACTTATGAACAGGCAAAAAAAGAAATGGTAGAAATACTGATGAAAGGAATAAAAGCAGGTGGGAAAAGTAAGGATTCTGGAAATTAAAGAGAGCGTGTTTGCGGACAATGACAGACAGGCAGATCAGCTTCGGATCAGACTGAAAGAAAAAGGTGTCTTCCTGATGAATCTGATGTCATCGCCTGGCTCCGGCAAAACGACAACTCTGAAAAGAACGATAGCAGCTTTAAAAGATGACCTTCGTATCGGGGTCATGGAGGCGGATATTGATTCAGATGTGGATGCACTTGCAATTGCCGAAACCGGGGCAAAAGCAATTCAGCTGCATACAGGCGGCATGTGTCATCTGGATGCAAAAATGACAGAGCAGGGGATCGAAGGTCTGGGCATTGAAGATGTAGATCTGGCGATTCTCGAAAACGTAGGAAATCTTGTCTGTCCGGCCGAGTTTGACACAGGCGCATCAAAAAATGTAATGATTCTTTCTGTTCCGGAAGGTCATGACAAACCTTTGAAATATCCATTAATGTTTGAAGTATGTGATGCAGTTCTGATCAATAAGATTGATGTACTTCCATACTTTGATTTTGATATGGAACTGGTAAAAAAATACATTCACCAGAGAAATCCAAAAGCGGAGATTTTCCCGGTCAGTGCAAAGACAGGAGAAGGCATAGAAGCATGGACTACATGGCTGAAAAAGCAGGTTACTGACTGGAAATCATAACAAAACAGAAGAGAGAAGGGAAAGGAAAGAGAGATGAAAAAAGAACTCGATAAGGAGCTTTATCCGGATTATGTGTACCCGGAATTTACACCGGATCCGGGTAAACCATTTCGCGAGCCAATTGCGAAACTGGGCAAAAAGATCACAGACCGTATTCCGCAGAAGCTGGGTCTTAAAAAGATCACCAGAAATGATCCGGAGTATTGGGGACTGGCCGGAGTGCTTACTGATGAGGAAGCACTCCTGGCATTGAAGCTTGGGGTAAGAAAGCCAAAAACACTGTCGGAGATCGTGAAAATTTCAGGGCTGGAAGAGAAAAAATGTGAGGCACTTCTGGAAGAAATGTCACGCAAAGGACTTCTCGAATACAACTGGGAAAACGCTGCACATGAGAAGCAGTATGTCCTGCCGATGTATGTACCGGGATGTGCGGAATTCTTTAATATGAACGCAAAAATACTGGAATCCAACCCGGAAATGGGTACATTTTTTGAACATATGTCCCGTTTGCCACTGGAGAAAATTACTCCATTTGTACCGGAGGGTGGAGCGGGTATTGGCATGCATGTCATTCCGGTAGAAAAAGCAATCGAGATGGAAAATGAATCTGTTGATCTGGAACATATTTCCTACTGGCTTAGTAAATATGAGGGAAAATATGCAGCAAGCCCTTGTTCCTGCCGTCGTTCCCGACTGACACATGACGAAGGCTGCGCCGATGATCCGGAAGGATGGTGCGTTGCAGTTGGTGATATGGCAGATTATGTTGTAGAGACACAGAAAGACGGACGCTATATTTCTAAAGAAGAGGCACTGGATATTTTCAGACAGGCAGAAGAAAATGGTTTTGTACATCAGATTACAAACATTGACGGAAAAAACAAGATTTTTGCTATCTGTAACTGCAATGTAAATGTCTGCTATGCGCTTCGTACGTCACAGCTCTTTAATACACCAAATATGTCTCGTTCTGCATATATCGCAAAAGTAGAGAAACAGAACTGTGTCGCATGTGGAAAATGCGTGGAAGCCTGTCCGGCAGGAGCGGTGAAATTGGGACAGAAACTCTGCGATAAAGAAGGATGCGAGATTACATATCCACGCATGCCACTTCCAGGCGATCAGCCATGGGGTGAACATATGTGGACACACAACTACCGCGATGTCAACCGTATCAATTGCTATGATACCGGAACAGCACCGTGTAAAACAGCCTGTCCGGCTCATATCGGAATACAGGGATATCTGCAGCTTGCAAAAGAAGGCCGCTATGAGGATGCACTTGCACTGATCAAGAAAGATAATCCACTTCCGGCAGTCTGCGGGCATGTATGTAACCGTCGCTGCGAAGATGCCTGCACAAGAGGCACAATCGACGAAGCTGTTGCAATCGATGAAGTCAAACGCTTTATTGCAGAACGTGATCTGAATGCAGAGACACGCTTCATTCCAAAGAAAACAATTCCATCCTTGAAAGGCGGATTTGAAGAAAAAATCGCAATCATCGGAGCCGGTCCAGCTGGTTTATCCTGTGCATATTTCCTTGCACTGACCGGATACAAACCGACGATCTTTGAAAAAAATGCAGAACCGGGTGGTATGCTTCGCTATGGAATTCCATCCTACAAACTGGAAAAAGATCTTCTGGCGGCAGAAATTGATGTGATCCGTCAGCTTGGCGTAGAAATCCGCTGTGGCGTAGAAGTTGGAAAAGACGTTACGATCGAAGACCTGAGAGAGCAGGGATATAAAGGATTTTATGCTGCGATTGGCTGCCAGAGAGGAAGAAAACCGGGAATCAGTGGAGAAAATGCCGAAGGTGCATATGCGGCCGTGGATTTCTTAAGAGAAGCCGGTGCAAAAGAGAGCTTTGCGCTTGAAGGTGATGTTGTTGTAGTTGGTGGCGGAAACGTAGCCATTGATGCGGCAAGAATCAGTAGCAGATGTACTGATGCGAAGATTTCTATGTTCTGCCTGGAAACAAGAGAAAAAATGCCGGCAAGCAATGAAGAGATCGAAGAAGCACTCGAAGAAGGAATCAAGCTGAACTGTGGCTGGGGACCAAAAGAAATTCTGGAAGAAGACGGTCATGTAAGCGGCGTTGTCTTCAAGAAATGTACCCGCGTATTTGATGCACAGGGCAGATTTTCACCGGAATATGATGAGAACGATACAGTAACTGTGCCGTGCCGCCATGTCATTTTCTCAGTAGGACAGGCAATCGATTGGGGACATATGCTGGATAATCTCCATGTGGAACTCCGTCCGAACGGCGGTGCACTTGCTAATAAACTGACTTACCAGACTTCCGAACCGGATATCTTCGTAGGTGGTGACGTTTATACAGGTCCGAAATTTGCCATTGATGCGATTGCAGCCGGACGCGAAGGGGCGGTTTCCCTGCATCGATATGTGCATGAACATTGTACACTGACGATCGGACGTAACCGACGTGATTTCATCGAACTGGACAAAGAAAACATCAAAGTGGAAACTTATGACTCATCCAGTCGTCAGATTCCGCCAAAAGCGGATGTAAAAGAACAGGCAAAAACCTTCCGTGATCTGTCACAGAGTCTGACAGAAGAGCAGGTGAAAAAAGAAACTTCCCGCTGCCTGTCCTGCGGTGCATCTGTTGTTGACCCGAATAAATGTATCGGATGTGGTGTCTGTACAACGAAATGTATGTTTGATGCAATCCACCTGCACAGAGAGATTCCAGGAGCTTCCGTTATGCGTGCGTCGGAAGACAAGTTGAAATACATTCTTCCGAATATGGTAAAACAGTCGATCAAAGTAAAATTCAAAAAGAAAAAATAAGAGCTGTGCAGCAGCTCTCAGATAAAGGAGCAAAAATATGCACGAGCTTGGAGTAACTTTTCATATTATGGACCATCTGGAAAAGGTGGCCGCTGAAAATAAAGTGACTCATGTACGGAAAGTCACACTTGAACTGGGAGAGGTCTCGACAGTGATCGAGTCTTATTTACAGAATTGCTGGACATGGGCTGCAAAAAAGCGGCCTCTGTTCGATGAATCTGAATTAGTGGTGGAAACATTACCTGCACTCACGTATTGTGAAGACTGCAAGCAGACATATCCAACGGTAAAACATGGAAAAACCTGTCCACATTGCGGAAGTGAGCATACCTATTTATTGCAGGGAAATGAGTTCAACATTAAGGAAATAGAAGTAGAATAAACAAAAGAGGGAGAGTAAAGAGTATGTTTTTTCAAATCTACGGAGAGACAGCCGGATGGCAGCTTCTTGGATGGCTGCTGGTATTTGCCGGACTTGTCGTAATGAATGAAATCGCAAGAAGATCCAAAGCGGGCGGTATTGCCTGTTTCCTGATCCTTCCTGCAGCACTTAGCGTGTACTTTATCGCTATCTATGTTGGCGCAGCAATGGGAGCCGACTGGGCGCTGAATAATGATACATATGTGCACATGAACAGCTGGTTCCATTATGCAAAGCTGTATGCAGCAACAGCAGGATGTATCGGATTTATGATACTGAAATACCACTGGGGAAAGCTTGGAAAATCTCATGGATTTAAAGCTTTTCCGTTTATCATTGTTGCAATCAATATCCTGATCGCAGTAGCATCAGACTTTGAATCAGCAGTCCGTGCCGGTTCGCTTGCTGGCGGTTGGTGGCTTTCCTCCGAAGGTGTATGGCTTTATGGAGGCTGGTGGAACGTATTAAACGGACTTGCCGGAATTTTAAATATTTTCTGTATGACAGGATGGTGGGGAATCTATTCCTCAAAAGACAAAAAAGATATGCTTTGGCCGGACATGATCTGGGTATATGTCCTTGCATATGATATCTGGAATTTCCAATATACATATCTGAACCTGCCGACACATTCCTGGTACTGCGGACTGGCACTTCTGCTTGCACCTACCTTTGCAGCAGCACTCTGGAATAAAGGCGGTTGGATTCAGAACCGTGCAAACACACTGGCTCTCTGGTGCATGTTCGCACAGGTATTCCCGCTGTTCCAGGATGCAAGCCGTTTTACAACAGTCACTTCCGTATACGGACAGGGCGGCATCGCAGCAGCAATGGGAAGCAGTATGCCGACTATCGCAGAACCGACCGCACAGGGAATTATTTCCGTACTGTCATTTGCAGTGAATGTATTTGTCTTCGCATACATCCTGAAACGCGCAAAAGTACAGAAAAAGAACCCGTGGAAGAACGAGATCTTCGCAGATACAAAAGATTACAAAGAAGCAATGGAAAGAGCATAAAGATGAGAAAGGCACTGACGGAGGTCGGTGCCTTTTTTTGACAATATAAACAACAAAACGGTAATTGAGGTGTGAGTGGTTAAATGATATAATTAACCCAGAGAAACTTTTGAAACCAAATCTAAAGAATCTTATTATAGTACGAGAAGGTAACAACCGTAAGGGAAGATGGGTTATAAAAAACGATAATGAGCATGAACATCACAAAACCAATTATTAGAAAAATAAAAGACAATGAAACTGCACTGGCTGAATTTGAGAAAGAAATCAAAACAAATGAAGCAGAAGATACCAAAGACATTATCATGAACTTTCCGACGGTATACATCCACAACTGGCCGGAAACGAATAAGTATGATGTATATGTCGGTGAATCCAACAATATCTTTGCGCGTACGAGACAGCATCATCAAAGTAGAATCAAGCATGAGACATGGCAATATAGAATGATGAAAACAGATGCTTCACTATATATCATCGGCCATGAGCATTTCAATAAGTCCCTGACATTGGATGTCGAAAATCGTCTTATGCATTATCTTATGAGTGTGGATAAAGTGCACCAGGTTCACAATGGAAGAGGAAATCCTCAGAAACATTATTATCCATCTGCAGAATTCGAAGAGATATTTCGAAAAATATGGACGGAATTACATGAGTCAGATGAAGAACTTTTTCCGGATGAAAATATCGTGAAAGATTCTGCGATTTATAAAGCATCTCCGTTGCACAAATTAACGGATGAGCAGGAGAATGCCAAAATCCAGATTTTGGAATGTATTGATCTTGCCAGACAAAAGCATGAAAAGCAGATCATATTTATAGATGGTGAAGCAGGAACTGGAAAAACGGTTCTGAACAGCAACATTTTTTATGAATTGTACTGTCAGGAAGAAGAAAAAGACAATGCAGAATTCAAATGCTGCATGGTAGTCAATCATGATGAACAGGTAAAAGTGTATTCTGACATTGCAAAGAAGCTGGGGATTACAGAAAAATATGGTGAAGTAGTAAGTAAGGCTTCCACTTTTTTGAACAGGCATAAGGATCTGGATTCTGTAGATGTCGTTTTTATTGATGAGGCACATTTGCTTTTTACCCAGGGAAATCAGGGATACAGCGGAAAAAATCAGTTGGATGATATCATAAAAAGAGCAAAAGTAGTTGTCATTGTATTTGATGAGAATCAGATACTCAGAATGGACCAGTACTGGGAAAAACAGATGATTGACAGATACCGTAATAAAGCAATCGAGCAGCAGAATTATATTACGCTGACAAAGCAGCTACGCATGCAGGCGGATAATGAGACACTTGCATGGATTGATGCCTTTACGAAGAAACAGATTATAAACAAAATCCCACATCATGATTATGAAATAAAAATATTCGATTCGCCGGAAGCGTTAGACCTGGAAATAAAAAAGAAAGCAAGCAGCGAGAAGAGTCGATTGTCGCGTGTTATTGCCAATTATGACTGGGATTATAAGAAAGGCAAAAAGCCGGAGGATACATCAAAAAAATACTGGGAAGTAGATGTGTGGATTGAAAATCAGAGATGGCATAAGCCATGGAATTATGAATTGGAACAAAATCTTAATAAAGATGAGAAAAAGAAGATAAAAGAACAGGCATGGGCAGAGCAGGCACACACAATTGCCGAAGTTGGTTCAACTTATACAATTCAGGGATTTGATCTCAACTATGCAGGAGTGATTCTTGGAAAATCTGTAAAATATCGAAATGGCAAAATTGTTTATGATCCAAGTGAAACCAGTAATGGAAAAGTAACCAAGAACAGAACCATGGAAGATGGTACAAAACAGAACTTTGCAAAGGAATTACTGAAACATGAGATTCGTGTCCTTATGACACGTGGAGTAAATGGTTTGTACATATATGCATGTGATGATCAGTTAAGAGAAGCACTAAAAAAAGCAGCAGAACAGGAGTAAGAAAAATGACAGAAGAAACAATAAAACAGATTTTGAAATTCCGAGATGATCGTGACTGGAAGCAATTTCATAATCCTAAAGATCTGGCAATCTCCATTTCCCTGGAGGCAGCAGAACTTCTTGAAGTATTCCAGTGGAGCGGTACAGATGTTTCCAATGAGGGAAAACAGGAAAAAATCAAAGAAGAACTCGCAGATGTGCTGAATTATTGCGTACTCATGGCAGATGCCTGCGGGCTGGATATTGATGAAATTGTGCAGGAAAAGATTAAGGTTAATAATGAGAAATATCCCGTGAGCAAGGCGAAAGGGAAGAAAGAGAAATATAATAAATTGTGAAATATGTTTATGAAGCATCTATCAGAAATATTGGATACGTGGAGTAGATTGGCTCAGGTGTGCGAAATCTGTTCAAATACAATAAATTCTATTCAGGAAAAGAACCAGAGTTTGCAGAAGGAGATGGGTTTGGGAGGGGCTACTGGATGAGTAGCACTCATACGATTTTGGGGTAGGATAATGAAAGTCAAGTTGCGACTAAAGGCGGTGAGGTTGCGACTATGGGGAGCAAAACTGCGACTAAGAAAAATGACAAAGTCAGGTGTGAGGTGAAAAATGGAAAGACCTGAAATATATACCGACAATTACAATTCACTTGAAGAGTGGATTGAATTGAGAAAGCGTAATGAAGAGTTTGTTTATCCACAGTTTTTTGTTCCCTTTAGAGAGTGGATGAAAGATATTGAGCAGAAAAGTGATATGGAAATTAAAGAGTTATTGAGAATACTGCTTCAGCCATATACTTTAGGAGTAGATACAGTTGACACATATGAATTCTACAAAGAATATGTACAGGACAAAGTAAATAAAGAAAAAAATTTACAAACATATGAGTTATGTATGAATCAATTGAAATATAATGAACGGATTTATCGTATAAAAAATAAACAAGAAGCTTGGGAAGGATTAACCTGGGTGCTTCCGTTATTAAATATTAATCCAATGAAAGCATTAAAAGCTTTAGGTATGTATTTTGATGCCGAGTGTATATATATGCCAGATGATCGAATATATGGCATTTCGGATGCGATGGATATTATCGAGGAAAAATATATAAAGAGTGCTGGGGGTGCGGACGTTTTCTTGGACTAAATTGCTATTCCTAAACTACGTCTATATTGAAATGGACTCATTCCACCTAACGATATTTTAATTCGAGTTTCATTATACCAATGTATATATTCGTCTAATTTATGTATAAATGAATCAATAGATGCATGGTTCCAGTCTCTTCCATAAAACATTTCATTCTTTAGACGACCAAAAAATCCTTCGCATGCAGAATTATCCGGAGAGCATCCTTTCTTTGACATAGAGCGGGTAAGACCGGCATTGTCCATGAGATTTATCCATTCCGGCCAACGATAATGACATCCTCGATCAGAATGAACTAGAGGATGCTCTGAAGGATCAAGTTGCTCAATAGCTTTTTGAAGCATGGTATTTGCAAGTTCGGAGTTTGGGGAAGTGCCAATTGTCCAGGAAACAACCATTCCATCAAAACAATCTATAATAGGGGACAGATAGATTTTGCCTGCTGGGATATGAAACTCTGTTATATCTGTAAGCCATTTTTCGTTTGGTTTTGTAGCTGAAAAATCACGTTTTATTATGTTATCAACTTCAGGAGTGATCTCCCCCTTATAAGAGTTATATTTTCTTTTTCTTGCTGCTTTAACGATTAATTGTTCCTCGTTCATTATACGACGGACTATTTTTTCAGAAACAATAATACCATCTTTTTTTAACAGACAATGTATGCGACGATAGCCATATATTTCTTTATTACATATAAAGAGCTCTTTTATTTGTTGGCGTAATTCTTTATATTTGTCTTTGCTCTTTATGCATTGTACCTGATAACAGTAGCTACTTTTAGAAAGCTTTAAAACAGGTAGCAGTTCATTTAATTTATATTTATTACGTAGGGCATCAATCAAGAAAACTTTTTCACGATTAGTCAATTGATCAAGATTGATGCCCTCCTCTTTTTTTAAGATATCGCCTGCCTTTTCGAGAACGTCACGCTCTAATTGAAGTTTATATACATCGTTTTCGAGACGTTTGACTTTAGCTTCCAGTTCTGCTTTCTCACGTATTAATTGTTCGATGCTTTTATCTTCAGCAGGAGGTTGGATCATTTTCAAAGTTCTCCCTTCACCAAGTAGTTCTTTTCTCCAAATAGAAACAGCAGATGGAGTAACACCATATATTTCGGCTATCTGTGCTATCTTTAAGTTACCTTTGCATGATTCCATTACTGCTTGTATTTTTTCTTCTTGGGAACATCTTACATGAGGTTTAAAAGATTTACAACGTCTTTTACCTTCCTCTGGACAAAGTTCTTTAACCCATTGTATAAGAAGAGGTCTGCTTGGGTATCCAAGTGCTTTTACCGTCTGTAATACATTTCGGTCATGAGCAAAGTAATAATCAACAGCGTCTCTCTTTTCCCTGTCAGAAAATTTACTGACCTTTTTGCGTCCCTTATGAAGATCATTCGACTCTGAATACTCTCTATACCAACGCTTGAGATTTGATGCATCAGGGTAACCTAATTTACTAACTGTGTATGCTGCATTATATCCACAGTTGATATAAAACTTTACAGCACGGATGCGTTCTTCGTAAGAATACATATGAACCTCCTAACTTTTAGTTGGTCCAAGATTTTGTCCGCATCTCCAAATCGCAAAAGAATATTTCTTTACACATTTTAATATTTTCATAAACGGAATTGCCAAAATATAACAAAAGAACAATGATGACAAAAACCAAGTTACCCCATTAAACGAATAAACATAGTTCTGGTTGGGCGTCCAACTCTGTGTAAGCGTCAAATTTACTAATGTCTGTTTTAATATAGAACACCTATCTACAACTTCTATCCCTGTAATATAATTCAAAAAGACAAGTCCCAGACAAAACACGTAGCCTATAAAATGCTCTGGATAAAATTTAAGCAGTTCATAGCTTATATATTTTTGCTCTGCAGGGAGCTCTCTATTTGCATATTTAGCAGCAGTAAAAAAACCCGATAATATAAAAAAGATTTCCATTCCTATTCCAGCCGCCGCACCTACTATTTGAACAATTATTTCACTTGTAAGCATTCCCGATATATGACATATAAAAACTGAAATCAGTAAAATGCTTTTCAGTAAATCAGCCGCATAATTTCTTTTCATATTTCACATATGCTGTTTAACATAAATCAGCTTTTCCCCTTCAATCTTTATCTTTTAATCTATTATAAGACTCCTGAATTCTTATCAATTCCATCTCAAAGTCCTTCTGTTTT
>ERZ857922.2047-NODE-2047-length-21912-cov-6.931738_pt1 | contig 21912 bp, 17 predicted proteins | sample MGYA00519579_ERZ857922 | MGnify/ENA primary metagenome ERZ857922 (study PRJEB31778, sample SAMEA3449375) | human gut metagenome | biome: human gut; feature: human-associated habitat; material: faeces | place: United Kingdom | collected 2010/2012 ... | reverse complement strand
TGTGCTCTTGCTTTAACAATATAAGCAGCTCTCCCAAAAGTTTCTGTATAAACAATTCCGTGATATGATTCATCCGGAGTTGTAAGCTCAGGGTATTTTCCCCCTCCATTTACCCCCCATTTAAAGTTTCCTGAATCAATAATCGCTCCGCCCATAGCATTTCCGTGGCCTGAAATATACTTTGTAGTCGAATGAACAACAATATCAGCGCCCCACTCAATCGGGCGGCACAGGTAAGGGCTCGGGATTGTGTTATCTACAATAAGCGGAATTCCATGTGAATGCGCAACATCAGCAAGTTTTTCAATATCTATGATATTAAGTGCCGGATTTGACAAAAGTTCAATAAACACACACCGCGTCTTGTCGGTTATTTCACGTTCAAAATCTTCCGGCTCTTCTCCTTTTGCAAACTTTACATTAATGCCGAGTTTTTTGAATGTAGATGAGAAAAGATTACATGTTCCTCCGTAAAGAGTAGAGGCGGCAACAACTTCATCTCCGGTGTTTGTTATATTCAAGATAGCAGCGGTTGTTGCCGCCTGTCCTGATGAAAAGCATAAAGCTCCGACTCCGCCTTCAAGTTCGGCAAGGCGTTTCTCAAGGATATTATTTGTCGGGTTAGAAAGCCTGGTATATATATCACCTTCGACTTTTAAATCAAATAAATCTGCACCGCGCTGAACATCGTCAAAATCAAATGCGGTTGTCGGATATATAGGCACATTTATACACATTTGATGCTCTTTAGGATTATGGCCGGCGTGTAATAATTTTGTGTCAAATTTCATGTTTGAACTCCTATGCCTGAATAAGTTCTTTAACCTTTTTCCTCTGTACTTTTCTGGTAGCCGTTCTAGGAAGTGCTTGTTTAAGCACTGTAATATTTATAGGACGTTTGTATGGTGTAAGACGCTGCGATAATCGTTTTACTTCACCCTTCATCAACTGGTCAAGTTCTTCATCGTTATACTTATCTCTAAGTTCTTCTGAAGGAACAACAACTGCTGCAATATCTTCAGTACCGTCTTTTGCTCCGCCTTCTCTTGAAACTCCGAAAACGCAGACTTCTGAAAACAAGTCGCTTTTTTCAAGCACAGATTCTACTTCTTCCGGGAAAACTTTTTTACCGCTGGAGAGAACAATCATATTCTTAATTCTGCCTGTGATGTATACCCTTCCGCTTTCATCAATTTTTGCAATATCTCCAGTATGGAACCAGCCATCTTCATCAACTGCTTCACGCGTAAGTTCAGGCTGGTTATGGTAACCTTTCATTACAGAGGGACCTTTAAGTAATAATTCTCCTGTTTCAGGGTCTGTTTTGGCCTCATAACTAGGAAGAGGTTTGCCTACGGAACGTAAATCCCTGTTCCGTTCTATATTAATTGTTGCAATCGGGCTTGTTTCGGTTAGACCGTAAACTTCATATACTTGAATTCCGACTCTCTGGAAAAATTTTGCTACGTTCAAATCAAGCGGTGCCCCCCCTGACATGCATCCTTTGAAAGAGCCGCCAAAGCATTTGTGAATTTTTCTGAACATTAGCTTTTTGGCCCAAATAAATGGTACAAATTTAGCAAAATGATAAAGAATTGGGAACATCTTCTGTGAAAACTTTGAAGTATTCTTCATCTCTGCTTCTAAACCAGTCTTAAGCAGTTTTAAGAAAGCAGGAACAACAACCATAAACGTTATCTTTCTATCTCTCATTGTATTAAGGATATCTTTAGGTTTGAGGTTGTGTGTATAATATACGGAAAATCCGAGGTTCAAAAATGTTGAAAAGCCTACTGTCATTTCAAAAAGATGATTCATAGGAAGGATTGATAATACTCTTACATCGCCGTAAGGCAATATCTGATTAAATGCTGTTTTCAAGTCTTTCAGCTGGGCAAGCATGTTTCCAAAGGTTGTTTCTACACCCTTGGGATTGCCGGTTGTTCCAGAAGTGTAAATTATAAAAACTACTGACTTTCTGGAACGGTGTCTCCATTTGCAGGTATAATTATTTGGTATTGTATAAATACTTTGCAGATTTTCATTAACAGGGTGCTCATCCATTACAATAATATGCTTAAGTGAAGGGATTACTTTCTGTAGTTCAAGTGCTTTGTCAATATAACTCTGTGATACAAGCATAACAGAAGGCAGGCAGTCTGTTAGAATAGATTGAAGTTCGTATTTCGTAAGCTTTATATCCAGCGGAACGGTAATAAGGCCGGATATAACGGATGCAAAAACGCAGACTCCGTATTCTGGTTTAGATTCAGAAAGAATAGCGAGTTTTTCTCCTCTTTGTATTCCCAAATCGTTCATAAGATATGCAGCAAGTCTTCTTGACATTAAGCCAAGACCGTCATAAGTAAGCTCTTTCCAACCAAATTGTGTTTTCATGCCTAACGCAATTTTTCGCGCGTATATATTAGTTTTATCTTCCAATAAAGATAATACATTACTTTCGCGTTCTTTCATACTTCCCTCCTGAACACACCATAGCCTCATGCTATGTATTATATCAAATGATTAATTATTGGAAAATATTTCTTAATAAAATGTGACAATACTTAAAAAAAGAAGCCCTAAGGCTTCTTTTTTTAAGTATTGTGTAAAACTAATTCTCCGGATTCAAGAGTTGGTTTTACGTCAATAACTTTTTGGTTAGAACTTCCCACCCAGTGAATTTTTGGATCAAGAAGCTCCATAACAAATTTCCCTTCAGCAATAACGTCAATATCTGCGATATCAGGAATGTCTTTAATTTCTTCCCATAGAAAACCTGTATAGAGCCAAATTGTTTTTTGCGGAAGTTCTTTTCTTATTTTTTTTATTAATCTAAAAACTTCATCTCTGTTAAACGGGTGAAGCGGATCTCCCCCAGAGAAAGTAATTCCTGAAATATGCGGTTTGCTAAGTGCTTCAAAAAGCTCATCTTCCGCCGCTTTATCAAACGGAATACCTCCTGCAACATCCCAGGTGATTGGATTCTGGCATCCATGGCAATGGTGCGTACATCCTGAAACCCATAAAACAACTCTTAAACCGTCGCCGTTAAGCATGTCATCTTTTGTAATATTGTGATAATTCATTTTTTGTAATATCTCTCCTTGATATTTCTATCATACCATCGACAAATAAATTTTTGCAAAGAGTTAAGTTGTATGAAGATTTTGGCATGTGAACTCATAAATTTTATTTACCCCCCTTTACAAATTTTTTTTATTTGTTAGTATAATAAAGTGAATTGAATAAGACTGAATAATCCTCAGTAGCTCAATGGCGGAGCAACCGGCTGTTAACCGGTAGGTTGTTGGTTCGAGTCCAACCTGGGGAGTTTTTTATTGCAAAGAAAAAACTCGGGCTTGTCCCGACATTTTCTATGAGTATTTTTACGTTTAGTTTGAGAATTTCAGTTAGTTTGAGAATTATCGCCGAAAGGCTTGATTTTATTGGATTTTTAGTGTCGGAAATTGCCTGAATTTAAAATTCTCAAACCGGACCAAAACGGACTTTTTTTACCACTTTTGTAATTTAACGACCGGTTTTATTTGTACGGATACTTTGATTATTTTGGACAGCCCGCTCTGCGAGGGCGTTTTCAGGTCGGAAAATTAGGTTTACCAAAAAAATCAAACTGCCGAAATGGACTTTTTTCGGACTGTACGGATAGTTTGATTTTTTCTTAATATAGCTGGGTTTAGCACCGTTTTTAAGGTGTACGGATAGTTTGATTATTTTGGTATAGTCCAGTTGTGCAAGGAATTAAAAAATTAACACCAAGTTTCGGAAAAATTAACACAAGGTTTTGGAAATTTTAATGATACAAGAATGACACAAAGCTCGGAAGTGATGTTCCAATACATTTAATTCCGAGCTAATGTGTGTCTACGATGAAAAACGAAGAATATATAGATATAAGCAAAGCTTTTAGCTCTTCACTCGTTGAAAAAGTTGGTGCAAGCACCACTTTTAACTCGTTCGTCCCTATTAATAAATATAACTTTTCATATAGTTTAATTCTAAAATTTCACCAATTAATACTCCCGAAAGTATCGATATATTAGGCATTTAAGGCACTTCCCTCAAAATGAGAAATAAGTAATTGAAAAGCTCAAAATGTCTGATTATAGGGTTGCAAAATACTCATCTTTTCTCCCTAAAACACTTGCTATACCTAAATAATGCGACTGTGTTTGAATTGTAGGGGCGGACAAGATTGAGTAATTCAAATTAATCGCCAATTGATTAAGCCCAATTTTTGCTAAAAATTGCTTAAAACGCCTAAAACGCCTAAAACATTAGCTTTTAGACGTTTAAATTTTTGATTACATTCTATTATAATTTTACATTTTCAGGTAATTGAAATAAAATTTTAATTTTTAGTCGGAAGTGAATTTTATAGGCGGAAAATATTTCCTCATTTATATTTAAGCAGAATTAATCAATATTTTATTCTCAAATTAAAATAGACTTTTCTAAAACTAAGTGTAAAAAATATCTGTTTGAATATATTTAGCCAAGGTGGAAGAAACTCTGAGAAATATTTTCAAATTTTCACTCTATAAACTGAATAATTATTGTTTTATTAATGTTTTAAAGCTGTTTTAGTGGTGTTTTAATAAAATTCTGCTTAACAATTCAATATATTTGAACACACTCAGACACATTTCCCCCAAAATCACTTCCAATTTAAGAATAGGGAAGCTAATATACAGTAGCTTTAATTGTATAGGGAATTATATGGCAGATAATAATACGGATATAAAAGATACATGGATAGATGTTGAAACACTTGCGAAGTTGAAAAACATCACAAAAAGAGCTGTTAGACTTTCTTTAAACCAAAATAAATATGAATATAAAACAGAGAATATTCGAGGCGGTAAAACATATAAAATTAAATTAAGTACTATTGAGAAAGATTTACAAGTCAAATATATTCAAGAATACTATAATGAGTTTAATTCCACAAAAACTGAAGTTATAGAACTAAATAATCTAAATATTAAGCAAGAAAAGTTAATTTCAGAACACCAAAAGAGAATTGCACTTGCAAAATATGACTTAATAATTAACTGGATTGATTTTAGAGAAAATTACAAAAAAGATAAACTAAAAGTTAAAAGTAAAAATATAGATAAGGAATTTATTGAACTATACAATACAGGAATGCTTTATCAAGAAATTTTTATACATTTAGGCAAAACCTCTATAGGTTCACTCTACAGATGGCGGGCATTATTAGATTACAACAAAGATTGGACGGCATTAGTCGGGCAATATAAATATTCAACAAGAAAAGAGTACAATACCTCCTTAAATGAAGAACAAATAAAAATTTTTATACAAATATTGTTATCCCCAAACGCTTTTTCAATAGGAAAGTCAATAAGTTTAACAAAACATATTTTAAAAGAAAGAGGTTATGAAATTCTGCCTAAAGATGTAACCTTTAGACGTTATGCCAACTGGTTTAAAGATAAAAACTATGATAAATGGATACTTGCAAGAGAAGGGCAAAAAGCCTTAAAAGATAAGGTTGAACCGTACATTGTAAGAAACGCTGCATTACTAAAAGCAGGACAAGTGTTAATCGCAGATGGTCACACTCTTAATTTCCAAGTAATAAATCCTTTTACGGGAAGACCTACAAGGGCAACGTTATTAGGCTTTTTGGATTGGAAATCCGGAGGGCTTGTAGGATATGAAATTATGCTTGAAGAATGTACTCAAAATATAGCTTCAGCACTACGCAACGCCATTTTGAAAATGGATCATATCCCTGAATTTGTTTATCAGGATAACGGCAGAGCCTTTAAGAGTAAATTTTTCAACGGGGATAAAAAGTTTGAAGAATTAGGATTTACAGGAGTTTATCAAAGATTAGGAATAAAACCGTTATATGCCGCTCCATATAACGCTCGAGCTAAGGTTATCGAGCGTTTCTTTTTGGATTTTCAAGAAGGCTTTGAAAAACTTATGCCAAGCTATATCGGAACAAGCATAGAAACAAAACCCGCATATCTTAAAAGAAATGAAAAACTCCATAAAACAATACACCAAAAGAATAACTTTATACCGACAATACAACAAACAATAGCATTAATAGAGGAATGGCTAAAATTTAAACACGCTCAACCCTGCACAAATGATACAGATAAAACAATTCAAGAAGTGCTCGATGAAGCAGAAAAACAAGGAATAGACGAAAACAAACTTGATGATTTAATGATGGCACAAGAAATTAAACACATAGGAAGAAACGGTATAACTTTTCTAAAGTCTGATTATTTTGACGAGGCATTATATGGAATAAAAGAAAAAGTAATAATAAAATACAGCTTATTTGATTTAAGTTACATAAAGGTTTATACCCTCAAAGGGGAATTTCTGTGTAAAGCTCAAAGAGTAACTTCAACTCACCCTCTTGCTTATCAAATGGGAGAGATTAAAGATGTTGAAGATTACAAACAAAAAATCGAAAAACAAGCAAAATTAAGACGTAAAACAATAAAAGCAATAAAAGAACATTTTAATATTAACGATATGGATTTATTAGAGAGTGAATTAATAAAAGATTTTAATAAAAAAGAAGAAGTATTAACGCAAACAAATATTCCGATAAAGAAAACACTAAAAGCATCAAAACAACAAATTGAACCTAAAATAAAAAGTTCAATTGTTGCACGCCCGATATTTAAGAACAGTTATGAACGATATGAATGGCATATGCAAAACGGCTGCATAGGAAACGATGACCGTAAATGGCTTAGTGAATATATTAAATCTGATGAATACAAAGAAATATATTCATAATTAGTCAGGGTTTAAAATAGCTGGAGAAAATATACCCAAAAGAGTTCGTTATAAAAAAACAAAAAAGCTAATTTATAACAGACAAGAAACGGCTTTTAAGGCATAAATTACAGACACAAAAAGACAAAATCAGTTCCAATTTCTTTATAAGCGAGTGATTAATGTTAATGATGACAGAAATAGGAATTTTTATATGAAAAAAGTCTTTGTAAAAACTAATAACGTAAAGCGGTTTGTAACAATGATGAACAATCTGCAAAATAGAGCAGAAGGTGTTCCCGGTATGGGGCTTGTATATGGGGATCCCGGACTTGGAAAAACACAAGCAATAAATTGGTGGGTATTAAAAAATGATGCGTTATTAATACGCTGTACCCAGTTAATGACACCAAAGTGGCTTCTTTGTGAAATTCTTGATGAAATGGGTGAAATTCAAAGCACAAGAACTTCAGAATGTTTTAATCAGGTAATCAGAAATCTTATTATGAACCCTCGAGTTTTGATTATTGATGAAATTGATTATTTAACGGTTGAGACAAAAGCCGTTGAAACCCTAAGGGATATTCACGATAAAACAAATGTTCCTATTGTGCTTATAGGAATGACTAATGCTAATTCTCGACTAAAAAGGTACAAACATTTATACGACAGAATATCTGAAATAATTAAATTTGAGCCGTTTTCAAAACAAGATATAAAGATAATTATTAATGAATTATCCGAAATTAAGATGAGTGAATGTGCAATAAAATCTATTTATTCAAATACAAACAGATTCAGACAAATTGTAAAAATAATAAATAAAGCAGAACAATTAGCCAAATCAAACGGATTAATCACAATAGACGAAGTCCTGATTAAAGAGGTTTTAAATAATGAAACAGACAATATTGAAGATAATTAAAAAGATTAAAAGAATATCTTTAGATGATTTGATAATTCTATCCGAATTAGATGAAAAAGAAATACGCCCTATATTGGATGAACTATTAGAGGAAAAAATGATTTTTAAAATTTCCTCTTTTGAATATGCTTATCTAAAAATAGCTATTTTACAGGAAAATTTACCCCCTAAGCAGAGTGAAATTATACAAGAAAAAGGTTATAAAAAAGTAATTCCTTTAAACATAAATACAAATAATATGTTTATAAAGCAAAATGAAGAGGATATTTTTATTAATGCACCGGATTATGCAAAACCTTATCTAATAAAATATATTACAGCACTAAAGCTCGCACGTAACTTAAAAGGAAGAGCTTTAAAGGCCTTTTTAGCTGAGTTTTCAAATAAATACCCCAACTATCAAATATCTTATTCGCAATATATAAAAATAAAGTCTAAATATATAAAATACGGGCTGAAAGGTATAATTCCAAAATATGGCAACTCTAAAGGCAGAACTGTTGTTTTAGATGATTTATACAATAAGTTTAAAGAGTTGTATTTAAATGCTGATAAATATTCAATCAGAAAATGTGTTGAAATTATAAAACAAGAAAATCCTAAAAGAACAATCCCATCGCATACAAGCTTTAAAAGAAGACTAGAAAGAGAATATTCTATAGAAGATATCCGACAGTTGCGAGAAATAAGTTTAAATCTGCCGAGCTTGGAAAAGTTAGACAAGAATTAAATTGCCTGCAAACTTCATTTCCTAATCGAGCGTGAAATTTTAGGTATAGAATAAATCCTGCAAATTTTTGTGCTATCCTTGTAGAAAAGGAGTGAAGTATGAGTGAAGAAAAAAAACTAGATTTCTATATCAATAAATATATTACATACTATAAAAATAATTTTTCAAAAATATGGGAAGATGAAAATTTTAAGTGGAAAGCCATAAAATGTTTTCAAGATAATTGGGATATAAATGCAAAAGATTTTTTAAAAATGCTAGATAATTCATTTGCTCAAACTTATAACTTATTAAGCTCAAATCAATATTTCCCATTAAAAATGATTAAATTATATGCAAATTATGACTGCCAAAAAGTCAGGGCAATGTTTTTAGATTTATATAATGAAGACAAAGACATTATAGAAAGAATTTCAAATTTTAAAAAAAGTTCTGAAGATTTATGTAATATGTATACTCCAGGTTATCAACATTATCAAAAAGAAAATGCTATAACTGTGTATTTATGGTTAAAAAATCCGGATAAATATTATATTTTTAAATTTGGTGAAATTAAATCTGTTGCGGAAAAATTGCACAGTGAATATGATTTTAGAAAAGGAGCATATGAAAACAATATAAGAAATCATATTAAATTATATGATTTGATTTGCAATATTTTACAAGATGATTTTGAATTAAAAAAAATCTTTTATTCGCATCTAGATGAAACTTGTTACCAAGATCCTTATATGAAAACTCTAACCATTGATTTTGGGTATTATGTCGCGAACATAGATTCAAAAATTGCAATAGAAAATATAGAAGTAAATAATAAATTGCAATCTAAAAATTATCCACAATTAAAAAACCAAATTTTATATGGACCTCCTGGAACTGGAAAAACATATAATACAGTTATTAAAGCTGTAGAAATTACAAATCCTGAATTAATACAAAAAGATAAAGATGGAAATGTAGAAAACTACGAGCTTTTAAAAGAAAAATTTGACGAATTAAAACAACAAGGTCAGATTGAATTTGTAACCTTCCACCAATCTTATTCTTACGAAGAATTTGTTGAAGGGATTAAGCCTGAATTAGAAAATGGAAAAGAACTAAGATATAAATTACAAAATGGTATTTTTAAGACTATATGTAATAATGCAAAGGAATTACTTGAAACAAAAGTAAAACATAATTTTAATAAAGACAATATCAGTGTGTATAAAATATTAATTCCTGATGAATCATTATTTGCATATTGTATAGAAAATGACTGTGTTGCAATAAATTGGGGAAATGATATTGATATTTCTAATTGTGATAGTCAAGAAGAAATAATAGCTAAAATTCCAGAAGATTTTGAAAGTCGAAAACAGTGTATATCTCAATTGAATTTATTTAAATTATGGATAGACAATGATTTAAAAAATGGTAAAGATGTTATTGTTGTAATTCCAGGATCCATGAATACAATAAAAGGTATTGCAAAAATAACAGGTGATTATTTCTATAACTCTGACATTGAAAATGGACATCAACAAAGAAAGGTAGATTGGATTAGAAAAAATATAAATATTTCATCAGATAGTATTTATAATTCAAAATTTGTGTCTCCGACTATTACAGGAATGTTTAATGATAAAATAAATTGGGATACATTTTTAAATTTAATAAATAATAAAAATAATTCAAAATCATCTAATGCAGTTCTTGTTATTGATGAAATCAACAGAGGTGATGTTTCAAAAATATTTGGTGAGCTAATAACTCTTATTGAAGAAGATAAACGTATTGGCAAAAAACATCAAATGACTGTTACATTACCTTATTCAAGAGAACCTTTTGGAGTTCCTAATAACCTATATATTATTGGAACTATGAATACAGCGGATCGTTCTATTGCTCTTTTAGATACTGCCCTAAGACGTCGTTTTGATTTTGAGGAAATGATGCCAAAACCTGAACTTCTAAGAGGAAAAGATATTGAAGGTGTTGACTTAGAACAATTATTAACTAAAATTAATGACCGAATTAAAAATGAGTATGATAGAGATCATCAAATTGGACATTCATATTTAATGGGTGTTAAAAACAAAGAGCAACTTGAAAGGGCTTACAAAAATAGGATATTACCACTATTAAATGAATATTTTTATAATGACATTGACTCAGTTGCAAAAATTTTAAATTGTAAGCCTGATGAAATTACCTCAAAAGAAAACTGGTTTAATGTATTAAAAGAAGCTCAAAAACTTACTAAGAAAGAAAATGAACAATAAATCAATAATTGTTTACGAAAATAAAAATATTTATTCCTGCAAGGAAGAATGTGGCAGCTGCAATTATCAAGATGGCGATAATTTGTGTTGCGTAAATTATTGCAAGCCTGATTATTTTAAAGAATTAAAACAGTACTGTTTGATAGAAAATCAAGACTGTGGGCTAGAATATTCTGCGAAAGCTAATTGTATCAGTATAAACAAATATACAGGAATTATACAATTAAAAGATGGAACTTATTTGGAAATTTTACCAAAACTTAGCGGGAAAACAATAGGTGAAAGTCGTAAAATTTTTGAAAACCTTGTTTTGGCATCTAAAAATTTAACCAGAGAATATAAACACAATAAGGATGTCATTTCACAGACTAAAAAAAATAAACATATCATAGAAATACTTATATCAGTATTTTGCGATGATTTATGTGAAATCTTAAAAAAAGGTATTAAAAAATCTTACATTAGAAAATCTGAGAATTTAAGTAAATATAAAGGTAAATTAAATTTTGCAGAACACATAAAACATAATATTACAAACCAAAGCAGATTTTTTGTTAATTACAGTGAATTTAGTTTAGATATTGCAGAAAATAAAATTTTGAAAACGGCTTGTTTATACCTGGTTAAACAAACTCAAAACGATAATAATAAAAAGATTTTGCGGAGATTTTTAGTTGAGTTGGATGATGTTTCTATTTCAACAAATCTTGAAAAAGATTTGCAGGATGTAAATATTAACAGATTAAATTCCTACTATGAAAGACCATTGTTATACGCAGAATTTTTCTTAAGACAGCAAGTCTTTTTCCCTAAAAAGGGTCGCTCAAAGCTTCCGGCACTGCTATTTCCTTTAGAAAAAATGTTTGAAGATTATATTGAATCAATTTTAAAATCAGCAAATATACCCTATAATTCGCAATATAGTAGTCATTATCTTCTTAAAAATAATCTTTTTCAAACTAAGATGGATTTTGTCATTTTTAAAGACAATAAAGCAATCATACTTGATGCAAAATGGAAAGAATTAGATTCTACTTCTGCAAAATTTGATGTCGCACAAGCAGACTTATATCAGCTATTTGCGTATTCTGAGTTGATAAAAAACAATAAAGCAGAAGTTGAAGAAGTTGAAATAATGCTTCTTTACCCTGAATCAAATAATTTCAAAGAAGTAACAAAATGGGAATATTTTAATAATACACCAGTCAGTATTGTGCCTATTAATGTTGTTGAGAAAGAAAATAATCAGTTGCTTTTAGATGAATTAGGGAATTTTATTTAAGCAACCAAGCTTACAAATACACAATTTGAAAGAATAAAGGATATGGCACATAAAAATCAAAGCTTTTTTCATTTTATCCTCATACGCTTTCTTTAACATAATCACTTAAAATACAAAAAATACTTTCTTCATCCAATAGAACTTCAGTATCCAGTTTCTTATCATTTAATTTATAAATATTTTGCACGGCTGCTATTGATGCAGTATCTTCATTCATAGCCGGAATCACATCAAATCGATATTTCCAAATTGGGGTACCTATTTTATTGCGGCGATAAATTCCAAAATCAGGATTTTCAATTGATTTTTCAATTAATAAATATTTATCAGGTTTCTCAATTTCTACTAATATAAACACATGTTCAAAATGGTTTTCTAAGCTTGAATAATGAATATTAAATTCTTCAACGCTGAAAGTTCTTGTTCTTAAATCAGCTTTTGTAAGATAAATTAATGTATCTTGCATTTGTAATAAGTTGCTATTAGGGATTTTGCTAAATCCAAATTCTGTTAATTTTTCTTTCATTGTATTTTCCTTTTATTTATTAAGTGATAAAACTTCCTTTTGCAAACCTTGTTCAAAAATTTCTTTGATAAACCTTGCTCTTATCCATAGTGAAAATACTGAATTTGAGGCAGTTCTTGGATCACATTTAACAATTTCTTTCGATAAACTTTCTACAGGTTGCTTATAAATATTCTTAAAGGTCTCATAACAAGCCATAAAAGTTCTTTGTGAGCATTGTTCCACTAAGTCTTTTGCTGGTGTTGGAGATTGTGTTAATACTATATCAATAAATCTTTCAACTTCATCTTTACTCAAAAATCTTCCGTGAAATTCTTCACTTTTCAGTTTCAATCCAAAATTATTATAAGTTTTATTTGTTATTTCTTTTATTCCTAAAATATTTTTAGCTTCTGCAATAACTTCGTTTTTACTTTTTAAATCGTAAATCTCTTTAAATTTTTGCATATTTTCAGGTAAAGGAGCTTGCCACCAACCTTTTCTATTATTGTCGTTATGACCGTCAAACCAATCCCTAGAATTTTTTAAAGTATTCTTTTTTACTCCCAATTTTTCAGCAGCAATAACAAAAGATTTATCTTGGCTATATTGTGGATACAAAGATGTATGTTCAAATCTGCTAAAACAATACGCAATTAGATACATATCGGATTTTGCATCTTCATCAATCCTCTCATAAGTCCTCGTTGAAAAATTTTCTTTTTCTACCACAACGCTTTTATGTGCAGATGATTGTTCAACTTTGTTAATTGCAACTTCAGCTTTTAGCATAATTTGCATAAATATATCTTTATTCTCTTCATCTCTTGAAATAATTGATTTTTCCAAGCCCTGCTGAGCCAATTGTTTGATTTCATTTAACAAGGTGTCCATATTTATATTGCCTCCTTGTTATTATTATTTGTTTTATTTTATAAAATGTCAAGAATAAAAGAAATAAAAATTTACATTTTCTCAATATACCAATTAGAATTTCCAAAGTGATTGAAGTTCCATTGAAGCTGAAAGTAGAAATTGTATTCCATTGAGTTATCATCTTTAAAGTTATAAGAATATTTATTTAATTGTGTTCTTCGATAACTTTCAAAAGCAGTTTGGATTTCTTTTGCAAACTTTTTTCTAAATTCAGGATAAGTTATTTCTAAGGTTCCCCGTGTAAGTTTATTTTTCACTTTCATTTCGCTACGCTCCATTACAGATACAGGCTCACAAGTTTCACCAAAGGTTCAACTGTTCGCTTTGCAAAAATCATCTTCAAACCCTCTTATATTATCAAGCTCTATATTGTACCTTTTGCCTTGTTTATCAACACAAGTTGCATAATCTATCTCAGTATCTGCAAATTTATTTTTCCAAATACAAATTAGTAAGCCGATTTCTTGAGCCTTTAAGTTTAAAACCTTTGTTCCATATAAGTGATAATCTTTTTCTGTCATTATTTATTCCTTTCAAGTATTAAATCTGAATAGATATCATCGGGCTTTTGTGGGTCTATTAAAAACTCTTTCATAAATACAAATCTTTCTCCGTAGGCGTTTTCACAAATTACAGTGTCGAAGTTGTAGAAGCCAATTACTTTGTAATACTCATTATCAGAGTTTTCAAAACCTTTAATCTTTTTAAGTTTATATTTTTTGCCTAATTCAATCATTGCTAACCCTTATATTCATTTATAGCAATGACATTAATTACTCTTAATGAGTAAAATATCAAGCAAACTCTTTTAAAACGTATCATTCAGACACAAATTTTTCTTGCAGGTACTTGAAAAGCCATAAAAACGAGTTAATGTGTAGTAGCGAGAGAATTTTATTGAAGAAAGGAGTTTTTATGATGAACGATAAATTAAAAGAACAAGCAAAAATACTTTTTATTAAAGGTTATATGACACAAGAAGAGCTTGCAAGAAAATTAAATATTAGCGAAAGAACAATCCGCAGATGGAAACAAGCTGAAGGCTGGAAACAATTAAGAGATGATTTTAGACAAAATAACATATCTTTTCACCAAGAGTTATATTTATTTGCCAAAAAGCTGATTTTATCAATAAGAAAAGATATCGAGAAGGGTATAAAAATTGATACAGGAAGACTTTTTGCCATATCAAAACTGTTGCCGTTAATTAAATTAGTAAAAGAATACGAGGATTCAGTAGCGAAATCTAAGGCAGCTAATGCAGTTAAAAATACTAATATATCATCAAAGACAATAAAACAAATTCAAGGAGAAATTTTAGGGCTGGACACTGCTACATAACAAAGCTCGTTAAAATCGTTTCTAAGACACTTTATGTTGTTGGACACAGATTTTATTACAAAGCACATTTACTTGCCCATAAAACAATTTTTAAACAGCTTTTAAACAACATTTGATTGTATTTAAAAACCTTCCGGATAATTTATGAAATAAACATTTAATTTATCGGAATCGCGCCTTAGATTTTCAATAATTGGTGTAATGTTTCTAAGCTCCTCATATTCTTGTTGCTTTTGACAGAAATAATCAATAACAACAACTGTGTTGTAAATTCGCTCAGCTAATTTTTCTAACTCCCTAAAATCTTTTTGTTTAATTCTGTATTTCTTACTTTTACTCATACGACCTCCTTTTTAGGTGTCGTATTCATCACTTAAAGGTTAACTTAAGTCAATTATATAATTACAAATATGCTACTTTTTTACTTTTGAAGCGGATTGTTTATTATCTTTTCTTGCATCGATTAAAATTATGTTTTCATTTTCATACAGATGAAGTTCTTTTAAAATATTTATAATTCTTTGTTCTTCCTCTTTTGTGAAATATAATATAACTTTTATAATATGTGGATTATTATTGGCTGCTGCATATATTTCAGCCTGTTTTTGTAAATTATCTTTAATTTGGCTATTGCTTGCTAATTTAAATTCTATAATTGTCTGATCATCTGTACCAAATGAAGTTTTAAAATCTACAGGCCCACGACCATTATTAACTTCTGAATCTACACTAAATTCTGTTGCATACCAAACTGCTTTAAAATATTTTTGCAATGAGGCTTCTGTTCCAATTACGTTTTTCTCTTTATCATAAAATAATTTATATCCATCTTGGGCTTCAATAACTTTCTTTAAAAATCTTATTCTATTAAGACTTTCTGTATAACTATCTTTAGCAAGTGATTTAAATTTGAATTCATTTTTCAGAATTTCAGCTAATTCCTTGGCAAATACAGGAATTGTTCGTGATAATGTTTTAATCACATAATTCATGTGTTTCTTATTCGTTTCTAAAATAAGATCTTTATGATTTTCCTTGTCCTTCAAATAATATTTTATTGCTATTGGATTTTTGGTAATTGTATAATCAGCTGCAGCAATTTTTTCCTTTTTAAATGGAGCCCGCAGAGTCCCATCTTTTTTCCTAACTTGAGGTAAAGCTTTATAATAATAGTTATTTAATGTATCTCTAAGTTCAACATTCGATATTGTAATAGGAATATCCTCAAATGTTTCTAACATATCTTCTTTATTAATCCATAATTTTTCTCTTACTACAATGTCACTTGGAACAAGAAGAACAAAATCATTGTTAAATTTTGGTAATATATATTCTTTTGGCAACCATCGCTTTAAATTATAATCAAAATAAACTTTTGCAATATTTTTCTTTATTTGTTGTTCTTTTCGAATGTATTTTAGTGTAAATGTTTGTGTATATTCTAAAAGATATTCTAATATCATTTGAACTGTAAAATCACTAATGTTATCTTTCCCAATACCTTTTTCTATTATGTTTAATTCCGATAAATGAACAACATTTTTTAACTCATCAATATCATAATTATTAAATAATGTTTCAAGATTTTTTCTTAATGCTCTACCCATTTTTAAAGCACCAGATTTGCCATAGTTATTTCCTTCAGAGTATCCAAACCAATTTTGTTTTATCTCTGAAAAAACAAACCAATGTTTAAATCGTCCTGAATCAATACTAACATTTTTCGATTCATTGTATAAAAAATTTAAGTATCTAATTATTTTTTTATGCAATTCTTTATATTCTTGTTTTTCGCTTGCAAAAATTAAAAAAGGATCTATAAATAGAGGTAAATCATATGCAATACAAGGATTAATCGCACCATAATCACTTATTACTTCTGATGAAATATTAAAATAATCTGAAAAAGTTAAATTTTTCATAACTTTATTACCCCTCTGCCTAATAATAACATAAATATTGCAATAAAAGAGTTTTTGGTAATAAAAGTTTCTTATTCACTATGGAACAATACAAACAAAAAATAATAAAAGTTTATATAATAAAATTTCTAAAATAACCAGTATAAAAAAGATAATTAATATTCTATTTTATAAAAGACTATATAGAACCAATTATAAAATAGATTTTAATAAATTCATTTAATATTTAAAACAAATGAAGAAATTAGTGACTATGAAGATTAAATTAAAAGAATTGATACGTTTATTATTAAAAAAACTTCATCAGGCTTGGATTTGTAATATCTTTACATATTATTCAAATATTTTTAATTTACAGCAAAAATTAGCTAATTTTGAAATATTAACGAAATTATTTTTTACTTACAAGTTCATTATATGTTGCTAATAATTCAGAATCTGCCTGCTTTATCAAATTATCTAGTCTTTTTTTGTGATTATGTATTTGGTGTTTAAGAACAGCGGTGTCAAAAACTTTGTCAAAAGTTCTCAAAACATATGATATGAAATTACGTTTGCCTAAATATGTATATCTTTCATATAATAGTCGTCGATATAATTTTTTATGTTTATCTTGAAGAACAATTCCTTTTTTATGCATATTCTTTAGCTTTTTTTTGGCATTTAATTTCATTGCTGAAACTGCTCTTTTAGATTTTCTTAAGTAACGAGCAAGACTAGCTTCTCTAATTCTTACTTGTTCGCCATTAAAATAAAATCCAAGATATTGAAGTGGATTAGCCATAATTTTTTTAATATTAGTAAAATCATAACATTGACTTTTTGAGTAATCATCCCACGCTTCAATAGGGTGTATTGACAAAGAATTGCCTCTTTCTAAAATATATTCTTGAATTTTTTCAATAACATACTTTTTTATAGTCTCATCGTGTGGACAAATAAACATTATATCATCACAATAGCGTCGATATATTCCATTAACTTCTTCTGCCAAATTTTTCATATTTACATCAAACGGTATCATGTAAATATTAGAAAGAAGTGCTGACATAGAGGTCCCTTGCGGAATTCCATATGGGAATTTATCATTTAATCCAGGATTTTTATGAAATTTTTTATGTTCAGTATTTTTATATGTCTCTTTATACCATTTCTTAAAAGTTCTAAACTGTTTAGCATTATAAAAAAGAATTTTAGGTATTTGTTTATATATTTTTTTATTACATTTACTACAAGCATCTGAAGTACATTTGTTTTTGTTTATATAGTAACAAATTTCTTTCAAATCAATAAAACAATACTTTGTCAATGATCTATAAATATTTAAGTGGTCAGCAGGTAACTTGTCGGTATTTAGTAGTTTTGTCCATTCTTGATATAATTTTGCGTGGTCTATGTAATCATAAAAACTATGAATATCAAAGGCTAATGCATAACAATTATTTTTACGTTTTTTTATATGTTCAAAAATTTCCCTCGCCATCGTGCAATTATTGGGGCTAATTTCACTATCTTTTATATATATTTTAGGAAGTGTACGATAAGCAAGTATTTGCGGACCTAAATTGAGCTCTTTTAATTTTTGTTCATATTTTTCATATAATAATTTTGCATAATAAGAATAAATATACCCATCAATATGAGCAGCATACCTTATCGGACGCTTTTTTATAATACCCTTTTCTTTTAAATTCTTTAAAATTTTATTACAACTTTCGAGTTCGGGACCAGATAATTCTTTTGATTTTTTTTCATAATATTTGATTTTGTTTATTATATTTGCTCTTCGTTCTTTTATATCGAAAGCTATAAAAGGATAAAATGCGTGTGTTGCAATTTTATCTGGAGAACTTAAGTAATCTCTTAAAGATTCTATATGTTGTTTAATTTTTTTTTGAGCATCAGGAGATATCTTATAAGTTGATTTTGTTTTAGAGTTCACTTTTGTTATATAACGAACAAGAGTAAAAGGTCTATCAAAGTGAGCATAGCTTTTTTGTACAAAAGATGGAATTTTACTACATATTTGATTATTAATTGTATTTTTTAGCCTATCATATTCTTTTTGTTTCTTTTTCATAAATCCTCTTATTTAGCACGGAAGACACTCAGATTCGTTCATCTATGTGAGTGTCTTCACAAACCTAATTTCTCTGACCAATCAATTCGGTTTACCTTCTTTTTAAACCTCATATCCCTGCCAAAAACGCGTTTATCACTTATGTTATAATAATAATATATATAACCTTAGGAGGAACATCCTTATGATGATAATACAAATCCTTATACAGAACCTGTTGATGTATCACCAGGCTATTCCTAGCCTTCTTGTAAAGATAACGCTTTGCGTTACTCTTTACAAAGTTTATATATTCCCCACTTGCCTAATTAGTAATGCTAACCAACAAATGGCATGATAATAATACTACAAACTTAATGAATTTATAAAGAATTTAATTATTTTTTTATATTTGAATCTGGAGTTAAACCTTTTCTTCTCATAAAGAGTATTCTATCCAACAAATCACTATCGTAAAATCTTTCTTTACTTTTACTCCACATTTTGAAATCAGCTATCAGTTCAGAATTTGAACAAGTTAAATTGTTATTCAAACGATTTTTCCAAACAGCATATAACGTTGCGATAGACTCACAAAAATCTGAATTTTTCCCCTTAAAAAGATCCATTAATTTATCTATTTTTGATAGACTTCCTGCAAACACATCATTGTACAATGTTTTGATTTCATGACAATTTTCTAAAGGAAGATATTTGGTAATTTCAACAGAACCGTTCGTTACTTTCTGAACATCAAACCATTTTTTTATTTTTAAAATATCTTCAACCTCATATCTTGATTTTGCATCATATGGTCCTGCTGCTTCTTTTTTATATTTCCCATTTAGAGTGACACCTAGATGAGTTTCACAAAGATATAGAATTTTTTCTAATTTTACAGCTCCAAAATACTTTTCTTCATGCATTTCATTAATAATCTTTGCACTCAAGACAGCTCTTTTAAAATTCAAGTCAATAATTTCATTTGAACTTTCTTTTTGAGTAAAATATTTTTGCATTATTGCTTGTAGTAGATCTGAAGAAGCTTTTTGTGCATTATTATTTTCGTTTTCGAGTTTATCGCATAATTGCATTAATTCATCGACTTTTCTAACAATTCGTTCTTGTTCTTCTTTAGGCGGCACGGGAATTAAAAAATCTCTTAGTAAAGATAAATTTAAACCTTTATATGCAATTCCCCTTAAATTAGCAAATGTTGTTTGTTGTATATATGGAGAACTTAACACATCTAATATATATCTAGAGTTTATTTTATTATTTAACGGAATTAAAGCTATCTCTCTGGCTATATTATACCCAGCCATTTCTGGAGGAACTAGAGCACACCCACCCAATGTGCCTCGAATATTCATCAGAATTTCATGACCATTCCCTGTAAGTATTGTTCTTGAATATTGATTTGAAACTTCTTTAGTTACAAATCTTATCCCGTCTCGTTTTATATATCTATATTGGATATCACTACAACGCAATGCACATACGCCATCTGATGGTTCTAACCCCATTTTAACAATACCGTATGTAATATCTTTATTTTCATCTAATATATCTTTTAATTTCAGCCATTTCCAATTTGATGGTATGGTGAATGGTATGTTATCAATATCAGATTTTGAAATTATATTTACATATTCATTGGGCTTTTGAATAGATAATACTCCAGTAATAGCTTGGTTTAGCAAAGATTGACGCAAACTTATTATCAACTCTTTATTACAAAAACATGTAAAGTCTAAGTTTTTTATGTCCCACGCTAGTTTATTTAACCTTGATGCAATTTGTTTTTGTGTTGTTAAGTCTGGCAATATAATTTCTAAGTTTAAAAATGTTTTAGATTTAATTTCTGTTTTTATGCCACCTTTGACTTGTCCCTTTAAAATATTTCTGAAAATATTACTTTGCAGATACCACTTCAAAAAATCAATATCAATTCTATCTTCATCATATGTATACGCAGAATAATGTATTGTTGCTAATGCATCAGTATCACCTTTATATATAGCTAAAGCGCCTTTTTCCACATTTATTCCTGAAATAACAAGATCACCATTTTTAACAAGAATCATTCCTGTTTTTGTTGGTTTGAAATTATTAATATAGATTGTTCCGCTAAAATCAATTTTTTCTATTCGAGGTAGGCCCAATTCATTAGCTTTATCAGGTTTAAATCTATCTTTTCGTTCTATTAAAAATTCTGATATTTTTGTTTTTTGCCAAGACACTATGCAATTTCCACCTTAATTTTTTCAAGAAGTTGTTTCGCATTAAGCAAATTTGTACTGATATCATTAATTAATTCTTCAGGAGTCTTTAATTTTTCTTCTTCTGATACATGTGGATTTTTAATATCCAAATTGTAGTTTGTATTTTTTATATCATCAATACAAACTTTCCAAGCATGTTCATTTTCTACTCTATTATTCCACCATTGTTTTTCTGGTAAAAATTCTTCAATTGTAATTGGATTTGAACGAGAATAGTTTTTTATACCGTTTGGAAGAGGATGTTCATAATACCAAATTTCCTTTGTTGGAGCCCCTTTTGTAAAAAATAACAAGTTCGTTCTGATGCCAGTGTATGGATTAAATACTCCATTTGGTAAACGAATTATTGTATGCAAATTACATTCTTGTAGTAACTCTTCTTTAATTCTTGTTTTCACACCTTCCCCAAAAAGAGAACCATCTGGTAATACTATACCAGCACGTCCTTTTGGTTTTAACATTTTCATTATGTAAACTAAAAATAAGTCAGCTGTTTCACGAGTTCTAAAACTTGCCGGAAAATTATTTTCAATTCCGTCTTCTTCAGTTCCGCCAAAAGGTGGGTTTGTAACAATACAATTTACTCTATCAGCCAGTGAAATATTATTAATCGGTTTAGATAAAGTATTATCTCTTTTGATATTTATAGGAGTATCGATTCCGTGTAAAATCATATTTGTAGTACATAACTGATGCGGAAGGGGTTTCTTCTCTATTCCAAATATAGAGTTATTGAGGATTTCACCTTCTTTTGTTGTATCTGTTTGTGTTTTCAAATGCTCTATTGCACAAGCAAGAAAACCTCCTGTACCACAAGCAGGGTCTAGGATAGTTTCGCCAAGTTTTGGGTCAACCATATCTACAATAA
>ERZ857922.2041-NODE-2041-length-21947-cov-3.759364_pt1 | contig 21947 bp, 25 predicted proteins | sample MGYA00519579_ERZ857922 | MGnify/ENA primary metagenome ERZ857922 (study PRJEB31778, sample SAMEA3449375) | human gut metagenome | biome: human gut; feature: human-associated habitat; material: faeces | place: United Kingdom | collected 2010/2012 ... | reverse complement strand
TCGCTCCGGAGCCTGCCTGAAAAAGCTTCTGATATACTCAGAAATCCCCTGTCAGACAGGAGCCTGTCTCACAGAGGATTTCAACTTACATGTTTGAAAACTCATTTTCTCAATCTACAAAAAGGAATTATGCCTTGCACTCCCTGGCCAGTTTTTTCATCTCCCTTGCATTTTCCAGCACAGCGCCAGTGATCTGGGCACCCCCAAGAAGACGGGCCAGTTCGCGGATGGAGGCTTCTTCATCAAGGGGATGGATCTGAGTGGTGGTCTTGGTGCCTTCAACCTGCTTCTCGATCTCAAAATGGGAATCTGCCATGGCTGCGATCTGGGGAAGATGGGTAATGCAGAGCACCTGATGATGATGCCCGATCACTGCCATTTTCTCAGAAACCTTCTGAGCAGTACGTCCACTGATTCCCGTATCTATTTCATCAAAAATCAATGTTTCGATCTGGTCACGGTCTGCCAGGATTGCCTTCAGTGCAAGCATAATTCTGGAAAGCTCACCACCGGATACGATTTTACCAAGGGGCTTCAGACTTTCTCCCGGATTTGTGGAAATTTCATACTGGATTTCATCATAACCATTCTCTGTAAAACTGCTTCTTCTGGAAAACGTGATGGCAAACTGTACATCCAGGAAATTTAAGTCTTTTAATCCCTGGATTACCTTTTTCTCCAGCTGATGGCTGTATTCTTTACGAATTTCCGAAAGACGGCTGCAGGCTGTTTCCAGCTTTTTCTCTGCCTTTTTCAGTTCTTCCCTGGAAGCCTCGAAAATTTCTTCATACTTCTGAAGTTTGTTCAGCTTTTCCTGCTGTTTTTTCTGGTATTCCTGGATTTCTTCGATACGCTGACCGTATTTGGCTTTCAGACCATTGAGCAGATCCAGGCGGTGCTCTGTCTCATAAAATACGGACTCATCAAAAGTCATGTCATCCATATAGGAGGACAGCTCCCTGTTAAAATCATTGAGAAGTCCGTCCACTTCGCTTAAGGTCTGGGAAAGGGATTCCAGCTGATCATCGTACTCTGTCACTCTGGAAAGCTCCCGAAGAGCCTCTCCCACTGCTTCCCCAGCTCCCTGTCCATCATATCCGGTAAGGGAATGGGCACTTTGCAGGGAATCGATAATTCTGCGTCCATTGGAGAGCTTTCGATATTGCTTTTCCAATTCTTCGTCTTCTCCTGGAACCAGAGATGCTTTCTCAATCTCATTGATCTCAAATTCCAGAAAAGCCATTTCCCGATTCTTCTGCTCTTCGTCCATATCAAGGGATTTCAGTTCTGCCTGACATTTCTTATATTCCTGATAGGCAGCTTTCACCTTCTCTTTTTCCGGAAAGATTTTCTCACGGCCATAAGCGTCCAGGATTTCCAGCTGTTTCTCCTCATAGAGAAGGGACTGGTGCTCATGCTGCCCGTGAATGTCAAGAAGACAGGCTGCAGCGGCCTTCATCTGGCTGACAGTGCTTGTCTCCCCATTTATCTTATTAATGCTCCTGCCGTCCATGATTTTTCTTGACATGAGGATCTGTCCGTCCTCCGGATAAATATCAAGTGCGGCAAGTGCTTCTTTTGCTTTCGTATTTTCAACCTGAAATAAAAGCTCTACCAGTGCATAGGGCGCATTTTCCCTGATCATGCTTCTGGATGTCTTTCCTCCCAGGATCAGCTGCATGGAACCGAGAAGAATGGACTTACCGGCACCAGTCTCACCGGTGAGGATATTCAGCCCTGGTCCGAATTCCACTTCAATTTCATCTATGAGTGCAAGGTTTTTTACGTGTAAATGTACTAACAAGGTTGACCTCCTTACGTTACTGTATATTCAAATGGACAGTAACTCCTTACTCTTTTCTCATACCCTTATAAACAGGTCTAAATGCCATATGTAATGTCAAGCAACGCTATGCTTCAAAGCCACACATGCCCTTCAGATAGCAACAATCGAGCAGGAACTCCCTGCCCGATCCACTTTATGTTCTCAGTCAGCTCTGAAACCCGATTGAAAATTCCGGTCATGCAAACTGTTTCCATTTTTATCTTCTGTTCAAAATACTGCCCAGCTTCTCCATGACACCCTCCGCCAGCTCAGAGCTTTTGCAGGCACACATAATCGTGTCATCTCCTGCAATACAGCCCAGGATTTCCGGCCATTTCAAGGCATCCAGAGCTGTGGCAACTCCCATTGCCATTCCGGTAACTGTTTTGATCACTACCAGATTCTGTCCAACCTCAATGGACACAACCGCATCATTTAACACTCTTGTATACTGGTCCCCAAGCCCTGGCTGTGTATCCTGCAGGATGGCATAGCGGGATTTCCCGTCTTTTCCTGCAACCTTGGTCATTTTCAGTGCACGGATATCTCGTGAAACCGTAGCCTGTGTCACCTTAAAACCGGCTTCATTCAATCTGGCTGCAAGCTCTTCCTGTGTATCTATGTCATATTCTTTTATCAGTTCGATAATTTTCTCATGTCTTGCTAATTTCACTTCTTAACCTCCCCTGCAAAGATTTTCTGCCCTGAAGTCTGTTAAAAAAGGCTGTCACTTACAATACCCCTTTTTCAAACAAGCTCTGAATGAACCTTTGCAACGCATTCTGAAAATGATATTATCAATAAAATTCCCATACTATGATCAATACTTATAATAATATTTGTATTCTGATACATTAATAAAAATCAGCTATCCCTCATTTTTTGTCTCAACACTTCAACAAAACTAAGATGATTCAGCTTCAAAATCCTGGTTTTCACCTCTGCCTTTCGGATCACAATCTTATCTCCTGTGATCATTGGAATCTCAGAATCCCCATCAAAAGAAGCCAGCCCTTTTTCACAATCCTGGTGACGTCCCTCTCCCATTTCCACCGTGATCACATCCTCCGCTGGGAAAACAATGCTTCGGCTGTTCAGAGTGTGTGGCGCGATCGGTGTCATAATCGTCATCTCTCCACTTGGTGAAACAATAGGACCGCCAACAGAAAGGCTGTATCCTGTCGAACCTGTAGGTGTAGAAATAATAATTCCATCAGCGTTATAAGAGTTCAGATATTCGTCATTGACAAAATTTTTAAATCTTACAACACGAAGGGGACCTTCCCTTGCAATTACAATGTCGTTTAAGGCAATATCCTTGCCGATGACCCTGTCTCCCCGGTAAACAGTCCCGGAGAGCATCATTCTCTCTTCCACCTCGTAGACATCCTCCGTAAGCTTGTCAAGAGCCTGGTATACAGACTGCCTGTCCACCTCAGCCAGAAAGCCCAGATTTCCAAGATTGACTCCCAGAAGGGGAATCTGACTACGCTTCTTATCGTGAGCCGCCTGAATGTCTCTGGCAGCCTGAAGAAGGGTTCCATCACCGCCAAGTACGATAATGCACTGTGTTTCTTCCGGAATCTTTCTTGGATCCGTATAGTGGAACGGACCCACGGTCTGTCTTCCTGCAAGCTGAACTTCACAGTGTCCGCCTCTTTTTCCAAGATAATCCACTACCCGGTCTGTAAATTCCAGATTTTTATCTTTTTCATTGTTGGTTATAATATAAAACTTATTCATACCAAAGTCCTGTATCTGTTTACTGCCCCTGTAAGCAACAGCATTCAACTGCATACTATTTTTCTGCCGGTTTATCCAATGCTCCGTGTGCCTGTGCAACCACATCCTCCACTTTCACAGTAAGACTGTCCGGAACCTCCGTTCCCTCCAGTCTTTTCTTCAGATGCAGAAGATATTCAATATTTCCCTCTGGTCCTTTGATCGGAGAAAAAGAAAGATGGCATGGCTCGAGGGAAATACTCATGGCGAAATCCCTCACCTTCTCTATCACTTCCTCGTGTACAGCAGGATCACGGACAACCCCTTTCTTTCCCACCTTTTCCCTGCCAGCCTCAAACTGGGGTTTTATCAGGCAGACGATTTCGCCATCCTCTGTAAGAAGATTTCGCACAGGTCCCAGTACCTTGGTCAGGGAAATAAAGGAAACATCAATAGAGGAAAATGCAGGTTTCTCCTGGATATCCTCCGGTACCACATAGCGAATGTTGGTTTTCTCCATGCACACAACTCTTGGGTCGTTGCGAAGCTTCCAGTCCAGCTGGCCATATCCCACATCAATAGAATATACCTTCACACCGCCATTCTGAAGCATACAGTCTGTAAAACCGCCTGTAGAGGCGCCTACATCCATGCACACCTTCCCCTCAAGACTTACATCAAATTCATTCATTGCTTTTTCAAGCTTCAGGCCGCCGCGGCTTACATATGGAAGGGTGTTTCCTCTGACTTCCACTTTCACCGTTTCAGTAAACATGGAGCCTGCTTTATCTTCCTTCTGACCATCTACATAAACCTGTCCGGCCATGATATATGCTTTTGCTTTTTCTCTGGAAGGTGCAAGAGCGCGCTCCACCAGCATCATATCCAATCGTTTCTTCATTCTCTTATTCCTTCTGAATAGTTACCTGAAATTTTCTTTATCTTCTCTGCAATGGCATTGGCGCTAAGCCCCAGCTGTACCCTAAGACTGTCCACACCTCCATGAGGCACAAAACGATCCGGAATAGCCACTGGCAGCACCTGGATACCAGGATGATGTTCTTCCATATAACCGCATACCTGCTGTCCAAAGCCACCATTTTGCACATTTTCTTCTACTGTTACCACCAGGCTGTGATTCCGCGCCAGCTGATCCAGCAAAGCTGTATCTAATGGCTTTACAAATCTGACATTTACAAAAGTAGGATCAATTCCTGCCTTCTGTAATTCACTGCAGACCTCTGCACAGATCTCCACCATGCTTCCAAGTGCCAGAACTGCTACCTTACAACCGCTGTGAAGGACTTCACTTTTCCCCATCTCCACAGCTGTCTGATATTCCTGCAGCCCCTGATATGCATTACCTCTTGGGTAACGGATTGCTACCGGGCCATCCGCTTTCACAGCAAAGCGAAGCATTTCCTTTAACTCCCAGTCATTCTTCGGTGCCATCACTGTCATTCCAGGCATCATGCTGAGATAGGAAATGTCAAAATTGCCCTGATGTGTCTCACCATCTGCTCCAACAAGACCTGCCCTGTCCACTGCAAAGATCACATGAAGCTTCTGCATGCACACATCGTGAAGCATCTGATCCACAGCTCTTTGCAAAAAGGAGGAATAAATGGCACCGGGACTACTCCGCCAAGTGCCAGTCCGGCTGCAAAGGAAACTGCATGCTCTTCTGCAATTCCCACATCAAAGAACCGGTCTGGAAATCTCTGGGAAAACTTTTTCAGCCCGGTACCATCAGGCATGGCAGCTGTAATGGCAACCAGCTTCTCTTCTTCTGCTGCCACCTGGCACAAAGCATCTGCAAACACATCTGTATAACCCGGACAGACCTTCTTCTGGGTTGGCTTTCCAGTCTTGATGTCAAACGGTCCGATTCCATGAAACATATCCGGATTCTGTCTCGCAGGTTCATAGCCACGTCCCTTTTCTGTAAGAACATGAACCACAACCGGTCCCTTCACACGCTTTGCCTCATTAAAAAGGCGCATCATCTGGCGCATATTATGCCCGTCCACCGGTCCAAGATAGGTCAGGCCCATATTTTCAAAGAGCATTCCCGGAATAAAAAGCTGCTTAATGCTGCTTTTCGTCCTTCTCACAGCATCCACCATAGCGGTTCCCACACGGGGAATCTTTTTTACCGCCTTATTCAAGCTCATTTTCATTCCGGTGTATGCTTCTGCAGTACGGATCGCACTGAGATAATTTGACATTCCTCCTACATTTGGAGAGATTGACATATTATTGTCATTTAAAACAATTATAAAATTGGTATCCAATTCGGCTGCATTATTCAGCGCCTCATAAGCCATACCGCCTGTAAGCGCACCATCGCCGATCACAGAAACCACATGATAATTCTCTCCAAGAAGATCCCTTGCATGCACATAACCAAGGCCTGCAGAAATAGAATCTGAGCTATGTCCCGCGTCAAAAGAGTCGCAATTGCTCTCCCCTCTTTTTGGAAAACCACTCAGTCCGCCTTCCTTGCGCAGGGTCTCAAATTCACCTTTTCGTCCGGTGAGGATCTTATGAGTGTATGCCTGATGGCCTACATCCCAAATAAGCTTGTCATCTGGAAAATCCAGTACATTATGCAGTGCCAGTGTAAGTTCTACCACTCCAAGATTGGATGCCAGATGTCCTCCTGTCCTGCTGACGGATTCAATCAAAAAGCTTCGTATTTCTTCTGCCAGCTGCGGAAATTCAGCCAGAGGAATTTTGTGAATATCGTTGGGCTTTTTTATTTTATCCAGAATCATTTGTATCCTTCTTTCACTTCCTGCGTCCCACCAGCTCGTTCACCAGAGTAAACAGGAATTCATTTTTCTTATTCAGTCCTTCAAACAAAGTAACTGCCTCATCTGACAGCTTCTTCACCTGCTGTGATGCTTTCTCAATTCCCATAAGTGTCACATAAGTAGTCTTATGGTTCTTCTCATCACTGTGAATTGGCTTACCCAGCTCTTCCTCGGTGCTGGTCACATCCAGGATATCATCCTGGATCTGGAACGCAAGGCCGATATTTTTTGCTGCTTTTTCTACTATAGCAGTCTCTTCTTCCGCGGCACCTCCAAGAATTGCGCCTGTCATCACAGAGGCTTCAATAAGTGCAGAAGTCTTATTCTCATAAATATAATCAATCATCTCACGGCTCATAGGCTTGCCGTCATTTTCCACATCCACACTCTGTCCGCCAAGCATTCCGTAAAGTCCGGTCTTATGGGACATTACCTTCAGTGCCTGAATCACATGTGCCTGACAATCTGGTGTATCTGCCGTGTCAAAAGCTGTAAGCATCACTTCATAAGCATAATTGAGAAGTGCCACACCGCTAAGAACCCCCATAGCTTCCCCATAAACTTTATGAGTAGTAAGACGTCCTCTCCGGTAATCGTCATTATCAAGAGCCGGAAGATCATCATGGACCAGTGAATGGGTATGAATCATCTCCATTGCTGCCATAAAAGGATATGCCAGCTTCTCTTCTCCTCCAAACAGCCTTAAGGTTTCCAGGATCAGCATAGGGCGAAGGCGCTTTCCTCCTGCCAGAATACTGTAATTCATTGCCTGTGCCATAGTCTTCGCAAAACCTTCCTCTGCAGGAAGATAAGACTGGATCACTTTATTAATTTCTTCTGTTCTTTTTTTTAATTCATCTTGAAAATTCACCAAGGCTACCATCCTCATTCATCTGCAGCATTTTTTTCTCAACAGTATCAAGCTTATCATTACAATATTTCAGAAGCTCCATTCCCTGTTTATAAAGGCGAAATGAATCTTCCAGGGAGGTCTCACGGTCTTCCAGTCTTCCCGCCAGAACATCCAGCTCTGAAAAAGCCTCCTCCAGAGTTTTCTCTTCTTTTTTCTCATCAGCCATCCTTCCGCACCTCCGTCTTTATTGCTGCACACATTGTGCACAGAAGTCTTTTACTAGCTATGCACGATCTGCATGCTGACTTTATTTTTCACTGTCTGTATCTGCTCCGTAACTGCTGGCTTTTGTATTCTGTACAGACGCCTCTATTGTACCATCTGTAACATAAATCAGCAGACTATCCCCTTGTTTTACCTGGGAAACGCTTGTCAATGTCTTTCCTTCCTTATCAGAAACGTAGGAGTAACCCTGATTCAGCTTCCGAAGAGGAGAAAGACCGTGAAACCTTTCCAGATAGAGGGACAGTCTGTGTCTTTTATCTTTTATCTTTTGTTCCATGGCAGACTGGATTCGTTCCTGCACATCTGCCGCATACTGCTGACGGTCACGCAGACGGCTCTCTGGATTCAGATACTGAAGACGTGTTCCATATCTTTCCAGTTTTGCCCTGTTTACGTCAATTTTATTCCACACTGCCCGTTCCAGCCGTTCTTGATACCCTTGCATGGAATTTAAAAGAGTCCGGCAGTCAAAATAGGCGAGTTCTGCCGCTGCTGAAGGTGTAGGGGCACGAAGATCCGCCACAAAATCCGCGATGGTAAAGTCAGTCTCATGTCCCACTGCAGAAATTACAGGTGTATGGCACTCAAAAATCGCCCTTGCCACCTCTTCTTCGTTAAAAGCCCATAGTTCCTCGATAGAACCACCGCCCCGGCCTACAATGATCACATCCACGCTTGCCTCGTCCAGCATGCGGATACCACGTACAATACTGGCCGCTGCTCCCTCTCCCTGCACAAGTGCCGGGTAAAGAATACTCTGGATAAAAGGATTTCTTCGGGTGGAAACGTTGATAATATCCCGAATCGCAGCACCTGTAGGAGATGTGACAATCCCCACTCTGTGGGCAAATTCCGGTATGGGCTGCTTGTACTCCTGTGCAAACATTCCCATATCCTCCAGCTCCTGCTTCAACGCCAGGTATCTTTCATAAAGCGCACCAGCTCCCTCTAAAGTAATCTCCTTCGCATAGAACTGATATGCGCCATCTCTTTCATAAACATCTACTCTGCCCCCGGCTATCACCTTGTCTCCGTCTTTCATGCGGAAAGCAAGACCTCTTCTGGAACCTGCGAACATAACGCATTTCAGTGTGCCGCCTTCGTCCTTCAAGGTAAAATAGATGTGTCCTGTGGAGTGGTATTTACAGTTGGATACCTCTCCCTTTACATAAATATTCTGTAAAAAATAGTCCTGGGTAAACATGTTCTTCACATAGCGGTTTACCTGACCAACAGAATAGACATTATTCATTTTTATTTTCCGGTGCCCTAGAGCTTACATTGCGGTTGACAACTACCACCTTTTTGGAAGGATCCTTTACCTTGAAACCGGATTTCGGTCTTGCAGAGGTCTGTTCTTCTTTCTTAGAAGATGCCTTTCTTGCAGCAACCTTCTTATCCGGGTTGGCAATCTTTCCAAGGATTCCGTTTACGAATGCACCGGACTCTTCAGAACCGAAGCATTTCGCCAGTTCTACAGCCTCATTGATGGCAACTCCTACCGGCACTTCCTCTTTCTCATATTCAAGCTCATACACAGCCAGACGAAGAACTGTCAGATCAACACGGTTCATACGGCTTGTCTTCCATCCCATACTGATGCTGTTCAGCTTCTCATCAAGCTCATCTGTGTGGTTCATAATGTTCATATATTTGCGGCTGATATAGTCCCGGTCGCTCTCTTCCAGATTCTCAATATCAGCTAAATATAAAGCCAGCTGCTCTTCCATTTCTTTCTGTGTATTAAACTCGCTGATAAAAAGCAGCTTAAAAATATGTTCTCTCTGTTCCCTTCTTCTCATGTTTCCTCCTACTATCTGTAACTCCCGAAAATCCCTGCAAAGAAATGCCAGCTCACGCAGACATTCATAGAAAAAAAAGGAAAGGTTTACTTTCCTTTTTTCGTTTACTTGCTTTTTTCATTCTCCATATCTACGCTTGCAATATGAATATTGACATCTGCAACCTCAAGTCCTGTCATGTTCTCAATGGCTGCTTTTACTTTCTCCTGAACCTTCTTGCTGGTCTCAAGGATATTCATGCCATATTCAATATTCAGGGTAAGGTCAACGCTTACCACACTGTCAACAATTTCAACCTTAACTCCCTTGGAGAGATTCTTCATTCCAAGCTTGCTTACCAGCTCATTGGTAATATTACCTGCCATGGAGGCGACTCCGTCTACTTCTGTAGCGGCAAGTCCGGCGATAATAGTAACGACCTCATCTGCGATCTGAACCTCACCGATTCCCTCAATATCCTGTATTTTATATGTTGTTCTCTTCTCTGCCATGCTTACAAACCTCCTAGGTTTAATCTGCCGGCTGCCGGAAAATTCGCATCTTTCCCCGAGGCCAGCGTCAAATCTGCCTTACGGCGTATTTACACGAAACGGACTATCCCACGCATCTGCGCAGTTCTATTTCTATCCGAGACTTTCTTTAATTATAGCAAAATGCGTCAAAAATGAAAAGAGTTATTTACTGAATTCTGTTAATATTAAATCCGGATTTCTGTCTTCTGTCATGCCCACACTCCATGCATTGATAAACAGAAGCAACGGATTGCCTTTCAGATCTGTAACCTTCTTCATGTCAGAAGTTCCGACGATCTTGTCCACCTGAATCTCATCCTTGTTCGCAATCCATCTGATGTGCTCATATGGCAGATTTTCCAGACGAATTTCCACATTATACTCGTTCTCCAGACGATATTTCAAAACATCAAACTGGAGCACACCAACAACGCCCACAATGATCTCTTCCATATTTCCGTAAAGCTCCTGGAAAATCTGGATGGCACCTTCCTGTGCGATCTGGTTAATTCCCTTTACAAACTGCTTTCTCTTCATGGTATCCAGAAGTCTTACCCTTGCAAAGTGCTCCGGTGCAAATGTAGGAATGCCCTCAAATGCAAATTTTTTTCCAGGCGTACAGATCGTATCTCCAATAGAGAAAATACCGGGATCAAATACACCGATAATATCTCCTGCATAAGCCTCCTCAACTACATGGCGTGACTCAGCCATCATCTGCTGGGGCTGAAGAAGTCTCATCTTCTTATCCCCCTGTACATGATAAACCTCCTGGGAGGCATCGAATTTGCCGGAGCAGATACGCATAAATGCAATTCTGTCACGGTGAGCCTTATTCATATTTGCCTGAATCTTAAATACAAAAGCAGAAAAATCATCGCTCATAGGATCAACAAGACCTGAGTCTGCCATTCTTGGAAGAGGTGACGTAGTCATCTTCAGGAAATGCTCCAGGAAAGTCTCAACACCAAAATTGGTAAGAGCGGATCCAAAGAACACAGGAGTCAGTTCTCCCTTACTTACCATCTCCTGATCGAACTCGGCACTTGCGCCATCCAGAAGCTCGATTTCCTCCAGAAGCTGTTCTTTCTGCTCCGGATCCATAACCTCAAGTGCATGAGGAGAATCCAGATCGATTTCCTCAATAGTTCCCTCCTTGGTACCTTTCTGGGTATCTGTGAAAGTAAGGATCTTATTCGTGTTGCGGTCGTAAACACCGCGGAATTTCTTACCGGAACCGATTGGCCAGTTAATAGGACAGGTTGCGATTCCAAGCTCTTTTTCGATCTCGTCAAGAAGATCAAAGGTATCGTTGGCATCACGGTCCATTTTATTGATAAAAGTAAAAATAGGAATGTGTCTCATAACGCAGACCTTGAACAGCTTTCTGGTCTGTGCCTCAACACCCTTGGACCCGTCGATTACCATAACTGCAGAATCTGCAGCCATCAGGGTACGATAAGTATCCTCTGAGAAATCCTGATGTCCAGGAGTATCCAGAATGTTGATGCAGTAACCGTCATAATGAAACTGCAATACGGAAGAAGTAACGGAAATACCTCTCTCCTTCTCAATTTCCATCCAATCCGATACTGCATGGCGGGCCGTTGCCTTTCCTTTAACACTACCGGCCAGATTAATGGCTCCGCCATACAGCAGGAATTTCTCAGTCAGAGTAGTCTTACCTGCATCCGGGTGGGAAATGATGGCAAAGGTTCTTCTTTTTTCTATTTCTTTCGTATACTTCGACACGTTTAGCCTCCTATTTGAATTCTCTATTTCAGACACGCTCTAGAGCGTGTATTCTTACATTTTTGCAGCATTCCTATTCTAGTATAAGGACTGCTGCACTGTCAAGGGGGTATATCATGGATTTACTGTAGTATTATCACGGATTTACTGTAGTATCATCATCAATATCCACGGAAGTCTCCAGTGATTCATCTTTATTTACCAGTTCTTCCTCGCTTTCATTTAACGGCGTGATCACAATATTTTCCGGCGCAATTCCCGTTTTTCTTTTCACAATGTCTTCAATCTGAGCCCGTTTTGCATCTGTCAGATCTGCTTCCGGAACCACCACATCTGCCGTTTCTCCGGTAAGGTTTACGATCACATTTTCGAAGCCTTTGGCTTCCAGAAGAAGTTCTGCTGCCGACTCTTTTTCCGTCAGATCCGCCATGGAAACCATTGTGCTCACAGCCTCCTGCTTCTGGTCATCTCCCAGATCCTGGTTGTTAATAATAGCCTGCAGGTCTGCTTTATTCTGGGAACGGATCTGTTCTCTGGAAAGTTTGGCCTGGGCCGCAAAATCAGAAGCCGCAGTAAGTACAGCTTCCCCCGGCGTGCTGGTGGTCTGATCCTGCACATCCGTAAGGCTGCTATCCGCCCCGTTCTCATCCAGAAGGGCTGTTTCATCGGTCAGATCATAGTCTACATCCTCCAGAATACTGCTGCTGTCCGCGCTTGCCTCCTTATTTTTCAGGCCAAGATCTACATCTGCAAAATTCAGGTATCCTGCAATTGCGATCAGAACCGCCAGTGAAGTAATGATTACCTGGTTCTTTTTCAGAATCTTTTTCACTTTACCTCTCCTCATTTCATTTTCATTACTTTAATTTTATGGGCATCCAGCTGAAATAATGCCATAACTCCTTCTACAATATTCCTGGAAACCACAGAATTATCTGCTCCTTCCGCCGCGATCAGCACTCCGGTCACCGCCTGATTTCCGGAATCGTAGAAACTGCTGCTGTCTTTTTCTTCCCCCGTCATAAGGAGCACCCGCACTTTTCCCACTCCTTCTGTCTGGGATAAAAGATCTTCCAGTTTTTTCTCCAGAACTGTCCGTTCTGCATCTGTATTTTCCTCAGAAGAAGCTGAAAAAAAGGAACTGCTTTTTACTTCCGGGGAGCTATCCTTTTTATTGGATACCGGAAGTGCGATTACTGTAAACAGAAGTCCCAGAAGGAGAAGAATCACCCATTGTCTGCTTCCCATTTTCCCAAGCAAGGACTTCACAGTTTTCTTCCCTGATTCCCCAGTTTGCTGCAAGTTCATCTTTTATCCCCCTCTCAAGCTCTCCATCTGGCACCTCCTTCGTCCACAGGCAGGCTTTTAACAGCTCCCCTTCTATATGTACTTTGCATGCCGTCACTTCTATGCCTTTCTTTTTCAAAGATTCCGGAATATTTTTCTCAAGCTGCTCCTCCACACCTTTTTCCAGAAGGCTTTTCTGAAGATTTTCCATATCAAGAGTGAGCCGTTTTTTTTCTTCCTGCTGGTAAAGGCTGGAAAAGCTTTCCGGCAGTGTTTTAGCTTTTTCCAGAATGGAAAGCATGGGAGTGATCAGCATAACCATCAGCAAAAGTCCCATAAAAAAACGCACATAACGCTGATATTTCCCGGTAGGCACCAGATGGATGAGCATAGTCAACAGAATATAAAATATGGCAAGGCATTTGATCCAGCTGTAGATGGCTTCTTTCATAATATATCACTTCCCGCATCCCATTTTGGTCCCATATCTCAGTCATATGCTCAGGTTATTATGGTTCATTTCCGCTTACTGTTACTTTTATCCGCCTACAGACGCCATGAGAACTATAAAGGTAAGCACACACAGAATTTCCGCAGTCAGCATGATCCGCAGAAGCAGGGCACAGCCTTCTCCCATTGTGCCAAGGCAGCCTACGATTCGTTTGTCTGATACAGGCTGTGCCACTGCACCAAGGAAGCGAAAGCTAAGGGATAGGAGACCATAATGAATCACAGGTCCGGCTCCTGCAAGAAGCAGAACCACCACCGCCATTGCTCCAAGACAGTTTTTCACAAGCAGTGCCCCTGCCAGAATCAATTCTGTTACCGCATTTACGGCATTTCCCACAGCCGGAATCGCTCCGGCAGTTCTGCCCAGGGCAGTTCGTTTGATGGCATCCATGGCAGGCGCAACCAGCCCTCGTACCGCCTGAAGCCCAAGGACAGCCCCAAGCATGGTTTTCAGGCTCCAGTTGATCATAGTTTCCAGAAGTTCTGCCATCTTGCTTAACATATCCTCTTTGGAAAGATGGTTCACCATACAAAGAAGAACATACAGATTAGCCCCTGGCAGAATCAAAGTGAGAAGAAGCCATTCCACCAGCCACACCAGAAGAAGAACCCCCTGATAAAATACAGAAGCCGTGACAGCTCCTGATGCTGCTGAAACTGCCACGAAATAAGCAGGTGCCAGGCCTTTCATAAACTGAGTCATCCATTCCAGCTGTTTTCCAAGAGAAACTCCAAGCTGCTGATAGCTGTTCATCAGAATGGTAAATAATAAAAGATATACCATGTAAAAACTTACCTCTCCAATCTGGCTGTTTTCAAATACCTCTGCAAAATTTGAAAAAACAGCAGCTGCCAGCACCAGAAGAAGAATGCGAAAAAAATTAGCCCGTTCTTTTTCCAGCCGTTCAAAAAAGAGGCTGCGCAGAAATTGCTGCACCGCCTCTTTTGAAAATACTGTTTCGCCGTTTATCATGTTTTTTAATGCTGTTCCTATGGAGAAGCTGTCCTCTCCCAGCATTTCATCCATTAAAGTTTGTACCTGTTCGAAAGACATGTCAGAAACCAGCTGCTCCGTAATGCCCTCAGAATCAGCGGAAGCTGCACGATAGCCAATACCTGCTGTTACCGTTTTCTCCGTTGTCTCTTCCTCTGTTTCGACTGCTGTTTCACCTGTAAAACTCTCTGCTTCCATGTTCTCTGCGTTTACATTTATTTTTCTGGTTCCCATCAGAATCCATACTGCAAACAACAATGCAGCAATTACCTGCCATTTTTGTTTTTTTCTCCAGAACCTCATACCATGAACTCCTGAATCGTCTTCAGAAGTGCCATAAGCACCGGCATGCTCAGCACCATCACCGACAATTTACAGAACAGCTCGATCTGAGCCGCTGTTGTGCTGTAGCCTGCATCTTTACAGATTCCGGAGGCAAACTGACCGATGTAGGTAATTCCGATCATTTTTACCAGTGTGGAAATATATTCCGTATCCACTGGAAGTGTCTCCTGGATTTTCCCCAGAGATTCAAACAGGTAATAAATTTTCCCCACAGCAAGTCCCATGATCACAAGACCAATTCCAACTGTAATAAAACAAGCGTATTCCGGTTTGGTTCCTTTCATAAGAAATCCAAGAATAACACCGCATACGCCTAGTAACGAAATCTTTATAATGTCCATTTTCCACCTCCTGAACACAGGTGACAGGATATTGGTGAATCAGATCACAATTCAAATAATTTTTTTATGCTGTCAAACAACTCATAAATATATGGTACGATCCAGAAGAGTACCACAAGGAGACCTGCCAGGCTGACTAAAAAAGCCTGTTCCTCTCTGCCGCTGTGTTTCAGAACCTGAGAAAGCACGGAGACCAGAATCCCCACAGCAGCTATTTTAAAAATAATACTGACTTCCAAGGGGGCCTCCTTTCTTACCGTTATCTGCCTTTACATAATCGTTTCTCAGGCAACTTTTCCAGATATTATATGAAATTACCACAACAGGACTGCCAGCAGAATTCCGCCCAGAATTCCCATGCTCTGATATGTTTTCTGCTGCTTTGGCATAGCACTTTTCAGAGTCTTTATCCTGTAGCCTAGCTCCTCCTCCAGAAGTGTCAGCTGTGCCACCTGCATTTCCCTGTCCAGATATCCCAGTTTTTCACCCAGAGAAAGAAAGCTTTCCCGCTCTTCCTCTGAAAGTTTGTAAAGGGGAAGCAGTCTTGCTGCGCATTCCCTGAAAATCTCATCAAAGGTAATTCCAGGCCGCTGCTGAAGCCATCCTGCAGTTTCTTTGAGAAAAAGCCTGTACTCTCCTGGCATTTTTGCTGCAGCATCAAGAAAGGCATCTTCCAACGTCGCCCCTGTGCAGCGGATTTCCCCTTTCAGTAACAGAAGAAGCTGAGCCAGTTTTTCCAGAATTTTCAGTCTGGCTGTCAGTTCCATGCTTTTACACAACCCAAGACCTGTTCCGGAAAAAAGGATCAGAATGATTCCTGCTGTTTTCAACAAGGCCTCCCGTTTCTGTCATAAATTCCAAGTATGGTTCCCGCATGTTCTCCCTTGTCCAGGAAAATATACCGTTCAAACACTCTTCTTCTCACCAGCCTTTCAAAATAAGGCTGATGGATCACGTCCTCAATGGAATTTCCATGAGCGGTGGCGATCACTTTACACCCACTGTGAATCACAGATTCCACTGCTTTAAAGTCTTCTTTCCGTCCCAGTTCATCTACGGCCACAACTGCTGGAGACATAGAACGGATCAGCATTTCCATCCCTTCTGCCTTCGGACAGCCATCCAGCACATCCGTACGCATGCCAAGGTCATTCTGTGGAACTCCCTGATAGGAACCGGCAAGCTCACTTCTCTCATCTACAACGCCAACCGTTACCCCCGGCATTTTTTTCTTTTCCTCACCATTGCTCAGCTGACGGATAATATCCCGGAGCAGGGTTGTTTTCCCCCCTCTTGGCGGAGAAACGATCAAAGTATGGGCTACCCAGTCTTTTTTGCGGATATAGGGCATCACCTGGTCTGCGCAGCCTACCACTTCGTGAGCCAGACGTACATTGATACAGGAAATATATTTCATTCCCTGGATCTCATTGCCGTCAAGAATCACCTTTCCGGTAACACCTACCCGATGACCTCCCTGAACAGTGAGAAATCCCTGGCGCATTTCATCTTCATAGGAATAAAGGGAATAACCACTTATATATTCCATGGTTTCCTTCAGATCTTCCCTTGTCACCACGTATTTGCCATCATGGTCGGTAAGAAAACCCTCACCTCCGTCATAGGTGTAGAACAACGGTCGTCCTACTCTTAACCGTATCTCATATATTTTGTCATAATCAAGGTTTGCATTCATCAACAGTCTGCGGATATTGCCTGCAAACAGGTTCTGAATCTGCTCTGCTTCTATGTTGTATCACCTCTCAATTTTAATATATGTGGACAATCCCGGATTCATTCTTAAATAAATCCCCCAGATTTACACGCTCTAGAGCGTGTTTGAAAAGGCATTCTAATACTGGCTCACATTACTCTGTATGCTCTGCTGGTATTCTTCCATTCTGGGAAGGCTCAGTTTTAAAACCCTGTCCACAATATTCACAGACGCTGAACTATATGCATAAGCAGCGGATTCAAACAGCACGTACAAGTCATCCCCATCCACAAAAATCTGTTCGATTCGTTCCGGAAACCGATAGCTGACAGCAGAATTTTCATCTACATAAAGCCTTTTATCGGATTTCTCATAAAATACCACTCTGGAAGGCAGAATTCCAAAGGAATGAGACAAAAGAAGCTTGTCGTTATAAAAAGCCATTCCCTGTGCCTGTTCGGAAATGGTGGAATAATCAAGGGGAACTGCCATCCCAAAGTTCATTCCCAGACCTTCATCCATAGTATTTATCAGGTTTCCCTGATCATCTACTGCATATCTTGCAATTGCACTGTCTGTATATTTTGTAAAGCAGCCAACGTATAGACACCCATCATAAAAGGTCATAAAGGAATCACGGACGATTCCGTAAAGGCTGGCTATCTGGTTGGTCGCGATAGGATGCCTACCCGCATCATAGTCATAATTTTCAATGGATTCCATGGTAAGACTCACTGCCTGGGCAAGCTCCTGCGTATTTGAAGAATACCACAGAATCTGATGTTCACTGTCATACGCCAGACCGCCAACATGTGGCTGTCCGGGCAAAATAATTTCTTTTATAAAACGGTGCGATTCTTTATTAATCATATAGATCACAGAGTTATGCTTTTTCGCATGACAATAGGCACTTACAAAAACATAATCCTCTGTTACTGCCAGACCCTGCGGTGTCATAGTGGTACACATGGCCGGCATATCACCTTCACTGGTAAGAAGGGTTTGTGTTGCTTTCAGACCGGGAATGATATAGGTTCCATATTCCCGCTCTTTTTTCCTGTCTTCAAAGGCAAATGCCATCAGCTCTTCTTTCTGGGAAAGCATCTGGATCTGTCCACGAAGCGTGTAGTAAGCCGCTTCCTGATTGGTGGTTTTCCTCTTGGTGGGCGGCTCATTTCTGCCTCTGTATATAAAGGCATATGCCAGATAAGATCCCACAATGACCAGAACCATGATCAGGATCCTGAGCCAGAAAATGCGGTTTCTCCATTTCATCTTTTTCTTCATTTATCTGCACTGCTTCCGCAATAGTACTCTTTTGGTAACTGTTCCGTACCTTCACAATTACATGCTTTACAATTGCATGCTTCGCGATACACAAAAAATCATGCTTTCCATGATTTCACGCCGCAATTCCCGGGCTTTCTGTGAACTGTGTTCACAAAAACAACCTCGCGGAATACTGTCTCCTGAATAGTTACCTCTTTTTTTGTTATAATTTCACAACAGACATCATTATACTTTATTAGGTTTACGTTTACAAGAGGAAATTAGAACAGCCCGGTTTCTTCCAGAAACCGTGAAGGGTCACGCTCTTTATCGTACTGACGGCGCACATAACAGAGCATAAGTTCTTTCTTCGCCCGGGTCATGCCTACATAAAAAAGCCGGCGTTCTTCTTCCAAGGACTCTGCCAGAACCGCTTTTTTATAGGGAATGCTCCCTTCGTTTACATTCATAATATAAACTTTATCGTATTCCAGCCCTTTTACCGCATGAAGGGTGGAAATTACAATCCCTTCCCTTTTCGTCTCCTGTTTTTTCGCCTGTTCAGCCAGCTTCTTTGTGTAATCCTCTATGTAGTTTTCCCACTCTTCCAGGGTTTTCATGCCTTTGGCACTTTCCTGTATGCGGTCAAGGACCTCAAGTAGCTCCTCTGGACGAATTTTACGGTACTGGGCATATTCAATCAGATACTGCTCGTAGCCCATTCCTTTTCGGATAAAATTCACTGCAGCATAGGGTGCTAAAGTGGAAAGAATCCGAAGATGTGTTTCCAGTGTGGTAATCCTGTCGCACATCCAGTCTTTGTCTTTATAGAAATCTCTCAGTGCAGAAAATGAGATTGTGGTCTGAGTCAGGGCATCCCTTGCTATATACCGGTTGGGGCGGTTCATGATTTCCAGGAAAAGCTTTCGCGTCCTGTCTCCTGCTGCCATTTTCAGATATGCCATCAGGTTTCTGCTGATCCAATGCCGGAACAGATTGGGCAACTGTTCTTTCATGGTAAAAGGAATCTGGTACTCCATCAAGGCTCCAACAAGCCCCTCTGCCTCCTGATTGGTGCGAAAAAGCACTGCAGTATCCTCCAGATTCTCTCCTGCCTCCAGCCGCTTTTTCAAAAAGGCGGCAATCTTCACATACTCTTCTCTTGGATTGTCAAATTCCATCACTTTCACAGGTTTTCCCTGCTCATTTGGCGTAGACAGCCTCTTCTTAAAGCGGATCTGATTGCAGCCCACCACATTCATGGCTGCCTGAAGTACATTTTTCGTACAGCGATAATTAATGTCCAAAAGAACCGTTTCTGCCTTAGGATAATCTTTGGTAAAGTTCAGCATGATCTCTGGCTTGGCGCCACGGAAATGATAAATAGACTGATCATCGTCTCCCACTATGAACAGGTTATCCCTGGGCTTTGCCAGCATCCTAACAATATCATACTGGAGATGGTTGATATCCTGAAATTCATCTACCATAATGTATTGGAATTTGTTTTGCCATGCCGCCAGGATATCTTTTCTCTTGACAAAAAGTTCATAGCAGCAAAGAAGCATGTCATCGAAATCCAGTTTTCTTCTCTGACGCAAGGCCTTCTGATACCCATTATAAATCTGGCGGAATACCTCATCCGGGCAGCAGGAAGAATAATAGTGATCCAGGGAAATCCTCCCCCCTTTTACCACGCTGATTTCCTTTGCCACATCCTCCTGGAAATCTCCCTCCTGCGCTAGTTCCTGACCAAATTCCAGAGTCATTTCTTTTAAAATTGCATATTTTTCTTCTTCTGACAAAATATTGCCGGCACCAAGTCCATAAGCCTGCTTCAGGATTCCGTAAAAAACACCGTGAAAGGTTCCGAAGGTAACTGCCGTGGAGGTCTGTCCGGTAAACTTCAGAAAACGCTCTCTCATCTCTTTTGCTGCAGCCCGGGAAAAGGTTACAACAAGAACAGAGGACGCCGGTATTTCCCCCTCACCAGTCATATATGCAGTTCTTTCAACGATCACTGAAGTTTTCCCCGAACCAGGGCCTGCCAGAACCATCATAGGTCCTGACAGGTGGGCGATTGCCCTTAATTGAGATGGATTTTTCTTCATAATTGAGACAGATTCTTCATTACAGATTCTCAAGCTTCTCGATTGCTGCTTTCACACGGCGGATTGTCTCATCCTTGCCAATGATCTCCATGATCTCGGTAGCGCCTGCCGGTGTCATCTGCTTGCCTGAAACAGCTGTACGAAGAGGCCACATTACATAGCCGTTCTTGTAACCTTTCTCCTTGACAAATTCACTTAAGGAAGCGAACAGCGGATCATTGGTGTAATCTTCCTGAGCCTCCAGAAGCGGAAGAACTTCTTTCAGAACTGTAAGAGAAGTCTCTTCGTTTGTTTTCATTTTCCTCCTCAATTTCAGGAAGTACATGCTTGCTTCTCTTGATTGCATTGAATAGAGCCGTCACTTCGTCTTATCAAGCACCCCATTACCTACCTCCTTTCGTTGCCACTTTACGTAACGCCCTTTCAACATCTTTTTCGTCAGATGAAGGCAAAATATGACCAAGTTCTGCGATTCGTTTCTTCTCCAATCGCTGAGCATGGAGTTCACGCAATTTCTCTCTCCGCTCCTTCTTTTCATCTGCATAATTTAGTTTTCGCTTGGCCAAAACCGGATTCTCCTCAATGTTACGAATTTGGAAGATTTCCTACTTTTCCATCCACTGAACTAGCAAGAATCTTATTCATTGCATCCGCAAAGTTTGAATCCTTGGTTTCCTCGATCAGCTTCTCATCCTCATCTATACCCTTTAGACCCATTAAAAGAGAATCTACCATCATCGCCTTGTTGAGAATTAGCTTCCTCATCAGTAAACTCATCATCATTGATTTCGTCACTTAGACCGCTCGAATCAAACACTTCCAAGTCAGATATCATTTTGGAAGAACAATACAGAAAGGAAAACTGTTTGAAAGTTAATGTGAGCCTTGACTAATATCCACCATGTCCCTTTTCATAATCACCGAATACTACCTATGGTTTGGTCAACTCACTTTTTTATAGATTCGTTCACAGAGTGTTCTTTTATTCCAAATTCAATGCCTATTATTAGTTTATCATCTTTTCAAAATAATAGTGACAGTGAAGACGATGATTCGAAGAAGCGAAACGAGTACTTTGCCGGAGGTATCAGTTCTCAGGGAGGAGGAAGGTAATGCTACGGATAGAATATATCATCATTAGTGCCATGGCTGTTGTTGGAGGATCCGATGACACGTAGGAAGATGTACGTACCTATTATGAACAGAAATGAAAAGAAAATTCTGATCAAACTGTTTAAAAATGGATACATTGTTGAGAACGAGCCTTTTTGCCGTAACGATGATTCCGACGCTCATAAGGCATTTTTCCAGTCCGTTGTAGATGGATATGTACCCCGGGAACTGGAACGTGAAGTACGTCTCGAAGGAAAGAAAGTCGTCGTCGAAGGCCATCTTACGGAAACCTACGTACCTCCTCCATCTAGATTCTATGGAAAAGCAAATAAGATGCAATCCTCGATGTATGAGTTGATGATTTGGATTGACTATAGAAAGCTGCCAATAAAACGGGAAATGAAACTATCTAATAAACGAAGTCTCTATGATAAGGATAAACCGAAAGCTGGTATCAAGATCGAACTGGCCAATCATGATTCCATGATCTTGGAGATAACAGAGGATTGGGATAACGAAGATCTATATGCAGCCATTCAGGAACGATCGAATGAGTCTTCATGGGAATTACAGGGTGGCCTGCAACTCCAGCCAATTGAATGTAATCATACAAAGATTTTCAAAGCTGGATATGGAGGAATGCCCATTATTCAAGTACGACGATAGACTGTTTCTTTGTAATTCACTTCTCTCAAC
>ERZ857922.2037-NODE-2037-length-21996-cov-15.716968_pt1 | contig 21996 bp, 19 predicted proteins | sample MGYA00519579_ERZ857922 | MGnify/ENA primary metagenome ERZ857922 (study PRJEB31778, sample SAMEA3449375) | human gut metagenome | biome: human gut; feature: human-associated habitat; material: faeces | place: United Kingdom | collected 2010/2012 ... | reverse complement strand
GCAAGCTGTGCGTATCTCTTAGACCCGCGTGATGATGGCAGGCCTTGCTTTGTTATTCGCGCTGCTCGTAATAAAAAAGTCCCTTAATATCTTTAAGCCGCCGCTCCCCATCGCGAGGAGCGGCGGCTGTTCCTTCATGCTCTTCGCGCCGGAAAAATCATGGCGGGCGAGGCGGCAGGCCTCTGGGGAGCGGCGGCGCTGTATCTTGCCGGCTTGCGCTCTCCTTCGCCGGCACGGCGTTTTTTCCAAGGGGGATTTATCGATTTAGCGAGGAGTATTCCTTTGAACAACTAGAGCGGGGACGGATTACAATCCGCCCCCTATCGCTTAAAAAATACCGATCAAAATCCGTAATTCCTCTGATTTTGATTCCGGATCAAATATGTTATCGTATACATATGCAGAAAAACAGATCAAAAGGGGAAATCATTGTGAAAAAAAGCAAAGCCGTCCTGCTCGCCGCCGCGATTCCGACCGTCCTGCTGATCGCCGTGATCCTGCTTGTCATTTTCGGCGTGAAATATCTCAACGGCTTCAACGAAGCGCAGCTCGATATCAAGCAGGATAATTTTACATCCGCCAACGCAACCTCCCTCACCGGCCAAACCGTCTTTCTGGGGGATTCCATCACAGAATATTACCCTGTGGCGGAGGCCTACGGCTCCTTTACCCAAAAGACCGGAAGCCTCGTCTACAACCGCGGCATCAGCGCGGAAACAAGCGGCCACATGAAAGACCGCCTCAACGACACTGTCATACCACTCCGGCCGCGCAACGTCGTGATGCTCATCGGCACAAACGATATTGGCCAGGGTGTGCCGGAAGAGGAACTGCTGAAAAACATCACGGACTCCGTCAAAATGATCCGAGAGCAGTCGCCGGAGACAAATCTGATCGTGCAGGCGATCTACCCGGTAAACGAGCATATGGAAACGCTCTATGCGCGCGTTATGGTTGGTAAGCGAACAAATGCCGGTATAACAGCAATCAACGAAAAGATCAAAACCATCGCGCAGGAGAACGGCGCAGTCTTTCTTGACCTAACAAAAGAACTTTCAGATGAAAACGGCGATCTGAAGCGGGCGTTTACATACGACGGACTCCACCCCACGGCGGAGGGCTATGCCGTCATCACAGAAAAAATTCTGCCTTTGCTTAAGTAACTATAGCTTTAAGATTGCCAGCACGATCAGCAGCGCCCCGCTAAACCAGGAGAGGTCAAAGGATAATTTCTGCGCCGCGCGGTTACCGATCTTTCCACCCAAGCGGACCGCCAGCATCCCAACGGCCAAGGAAAACAGCATTACGATCAACACATTCACCTGCATCAGCGCCGCGCCAAAGCCAACCGCCAGCCCGTCAAGGGATAACGCAACAGCCAGCGAGGCGGCTTCTGCGGGCGAGAGCACCCGGGAGCCATCCCGATCTGCTTTCTCCGGGTCGGCATAGACATCCAAGATAAATTTCAAGCTGAACACCGAGAAGGAAACCTGCCGGTGCATCCGCTTATGCCTGCGAATCAGAGTTTTGATCGCGCTGTCACACAGCTTTGCAACACCCAACAAAAAAAGGAGCGCAAAGCATAACCCCCTGGTCAGCCCCTGCGGCAAAAATGGGCGCAGCAACGCCCCTGCCAGAAGGGAAACCGCCAGCATTGCCGTGCAGATCACGCTGATAATCGCGGCGGACGAAAATGGAATTTTGATCCGCTGCGCGCCATAGGCAAAGCTCGCAACAAACGCATCCATCGAAAGAGCCACCACGAGCAACAGCGCCTCCAGCACCGCATAAAACAGGCCGTTCAATGGCACTCACCCCCTGTTAGCGGGATCCATCATCAAAAAACGCTTTCCCCGCTCCCCTATCCTATGCGTAAAGTGGGAGCGTGGTGAAAGCGTTTTTTCATATGAGCTGAATCGGGTCACCAAACAAGGCCGACCAGGCTTTCCTTCGTTTTAGAGAACTTCCCCGTTTGGATGCGGAAGAGTGTGATTGTTTTTGTCGGGACCATTCCAACACACTCACAGAATACCGTTTTCTATCTCAGGAACCTATTCGCCACGTTTTAAAACATACGTTCCATCAGCGCTCCATACAGAGGGATGCAGACGGGCTATTTTCACCGGATCAATTCCCCAATTGAATAGAATGGAATTTGTTTTTTGATCGGCCGTCTCTTTGCTCCAAAACATGCGTTTGATATCACTCCCTCCCGCCTTTCACCAAACCCTACCGCCGAGCAGTAAAGAACAGCCGCGGGAAACGAAAAATAACCTCTCCATTTTGCCGCACCGGGTAGGCGCGCGCAATTCCATCGAGCACCTCCCGCTCAAATAGCCGCTGGTTTTCCTTCGTCAGGCAGGAGAGGTAGGGCCGTAGCCCTGTGCCACGGTACCACTCAAGAATCGCCTGATGAGAGGGAAGCCTGTGATAATAGACTGTCTCCCACATCGTAAAGTCCCCAACGCTGGCGCTCAACAAATCAAAATACTGCTCCGGCGTGAGCTGATAGAAAACACGCCGCTCCGGGAAGCACGATCGCCATTCTGCCTTGGCAGCTACGCGCTCGGCGATCCGGTGAACCGGCTCCTCAAAATTGTTGGGCAGCTGCACCGCCAAAATCCCACCGGGCCGCAAAAGCCCGATCAGGCGGGGAAGCAGTTGTTCATGGCCCGGCACCCATTGCAGGCAAGCGTTAGAAAACACGAGATCATAATCCGTACCAAGCGCAGTGAAATCCCGAGTCACATCAAAAACCTGAAAAGACAGCGTCGGGTTCTCCTCCCTCGCGGCCCGGATCATCTCCGGGGATTGATCGATCCCCAGCACATCCGCTTCCGGGAATCGTTGCTTTACCATCCGCGTGCTGTTGCCCGGTCCGCAGCCGATATCCAGCGCTTTGCGGCACTCCTCTTCCAACGTGACTCGGGCCGCAAGGTCGCGGGCTGGCTGCGTGCGTTCCGCCTCAAACTTTAAATATTGTTTCGCATCCCATTTCATGAATTGGATCACCTCTTCTGCTGACTGTACGCCATGTTCCCCTTTGGCTAAGGCGCCTGATTAAATACCTTCAACGAAAATATGCTGCCCTGCCCCGGGCTGCTCCGAACGCTGATCTCACCGCCCTGCGCCCGCAAAATGGTACGCGCCATGGCAAGGCCGATCCCGACGCTGTCCGGCGAGGCGTTTTTGCCCCTGTAAAACCGCTCGAATAGATGCGGCTGATCTTCTTTTGCAATACCCTCGCCTGTATCCGCAACCATAAAGAGCGCATAGAGCGGGTTTTGTCGAGCCGACACAGTTACCGTGCCGCCCCGAGGCGTGTGCTCCACACAATTTTTAATCACGTTGAGCAGCGCTTCCGCCGTCCAATTCAAATCACATTTTACGCGAAGCCCCTCCGGCACATCGATGAGAAGCGTCTGCTCCCGCAGCTCCGCTGAAATGGAGAGCGGCTCGCACGCCTTCTCCAGCACCGCGCGCGCTTCATGCATCGCAGGCCGAAACACAATCGCCCCCGCATCCAGCCGGGCGAGCTTCAGCAGAGAGGATACCAGCCACTCCAGCCGGTCGAGCTGCGCATGCAATCCCCTTGAAAACTCTTCCCGACGATCCGGAGGCAGGTCAGGAGACTGCAAAAGATCCGCCAGCATCATCATAGAGGTCAACGGCGTTTTCAGCTGGTGCGAAATGTCGGACATCGAGTCGGCAAGGCGTGTTTTTTCCTCTGTCAAACGCTGGTTTTGCTCACGGAGAATGCGCGTGACCTTATGGATATCGTTTTGCAGGATACTCAGCTCGCCCTCGTCGTTATTTCGTACATCAAGCGAATAATCGCCTGCGCAGATGCGCTCCAAACATGCGCTCAATCGGCGCAGGCGACGGTACTGCCGCCCTGCAAACCCTATCGCACAGATGGCTACAAGCAAGCCTACCAAAAACGCAAGGCACCCGGCCCGCCAGTCGAAGCAAAAGCCTGCAACACTCCCTGCCGCCATGACCGCCAGCATAACGGCCAGCATCCGGCACAGCTCACGGTTGCGCAGAATCTGCATGTGAATCTTCCTCTCTCTTTCGCCGATCAATCCATGCACAATTCCCATACCACGCTGGCACAGGGTGCAAGGCGCATTGTTTCTGTAAGCGCAGGCGGGGCTTCCATATTGCTCAGCAAAAGCTGCGCGCCGCCTGTACAGAGCTCCGCAGGGATTTTGACGCGTGCCGGCTTCGGCGACAGGCTGCATACAACCAAAAGCTGCCGGCTTCCAAGCCGCCGGGCAAAGGCAAGCACCTCCCTATTCTGCGCATCAATGGGCACAAATGCGCCGTCTTGCACAATATCCGCATATGTCTTGCGCAACGCCAATGCCTTTTGATAAAAGCGGAATACGGAATCCGGGTCTTTCAACTGTGCATCCGCGTGAATCTCCCGGTAATTTTCATTGATTTTCATCCATGGCGTGCCGCTTGTAAAGCCTGCGTTTGCCGTATCGCTCCACTGCATGGGAGTACGGTCGTTATCGCGCGCATACCGTTGCAAATATCGCTCGGTAAAATAGGCAACAATGCTGCCAAACGGCTTTTTACGAGCTGCCGCCAGCTGATTGACGGACTGAATGTCGCGGTAATCCGCGCTTTTAAACGGGCAGTTTGTCATGCCAAGCTCCTGCCCCTGGTAGATAAAGGGCGTCCCCTTTTGAAACAGCAGGGAAATCGCGAGGCTCTTCGCGGCTGCCGCGCGGTGCGCACCCGCAGGGGCAAACCGCGGAATGCTCCTTGATTGGTCGTGATTTTCATAATACAAAGCGCCCCAAGAGCCCTCCGGCAGCTCCTGCCAACGGAACAGCGTGCGCTTCCAGCGGCGCAGATTGGTAGATTTCTGGTTGTAGGCGCAGACGGCACGCGCACCGACGTGCTCAAAGTGGAAGAGCAGGTCCAATAGCCCCGCGCCCTCTTGCGTAATCTCGCAGGCGCGGGCAAAATCTATGCCTGCTGCCTCGCCGACAATCATCGTGTCAAATTGGTTAAACGAGCGTTCGGAAAGCTCCTGCATATATTCCTTCCAGCGTGGGCCGACCACAACGTCGTTCTGTGACGCGCGGTATAGATCTTCCGGCTTTGAAATATAGGTAATAACGTCGCACCGGAATCCATCCACCCCTTTTTCCAGCCAGTAGTTGCAGATGGCCGCCACTTCCTCGCGCACCTTTGGATGATCCCAATTCAGATCCGGCTGCTTCCTGCTGAACAGATGCAGATAGAACTGCCCGGTCGCCTCATCATATTCCCACGCAGAGCCTCCAAAACAAGCGCGCCAGTTGTTGGGCGGCGTTTTGTGATCCGGCCCGATGCCGTCGCGCCAGATATAATAATCCCTGTAAGGGTTTGTCCGATCCTTCCGGCTCTCTTGAAACCACGGGTGCTCGTCCGACGTGTGATTGACAACCAAATCCATCAGCACCTTGATTCCACGGTTGTGAAAGGCCTCCAGCATCTTTTCCCAATCTGCCAGCGTACCGAATTCATCCATGATGTCGCGATAATCGCTGATATCGTAGCCGTTGTCGTCGTTTGGCGATTTGTAGCAGGGCGACAGCCATACGGCGTCTATGCCGAGCTCCTTCAGATAATCAGCCTTTTGCAGAATGCCGTTTAAATCACCGACGCCATCGCCGTTGGAATCCAGAAAGCTGCGCGGATAAATCTGATAAACAACCGCGTCTTTATACCATCTTGTTTTCATAGCGTCTCCTGTTTCTCATCAAATTGATGCTTATTTTTGTCAACAGCGGTTTTCAGCGCATAGCCGCGATCCTGCCCCCATTCCAAAGGCATACAATATGATAAAAGCGTTCAACGATGCTCCTCTGCATTTTTCGCGCTGCCTACGGCCCGGTAACCTAGCCCGCGCACCGTCTGTATCAGCTGCGGTTTCTGCGGGTCGTCCTCAAGCTTTTCTCGCAGCCGCTTGATGTAAACAGTCAGTGTATTGTCGTTAACAAAGTCGCCTGCCGCATCCCAAATGCTTTCCAGCAATTGCCCGCGAGTGAGCGTCTGCCCTTCATTGGATGCAAACGTCAGCAACAGGCGATATTCCAGCGCTGTAAGAAAAACCTCCTGTCCGCCCCGCATCACGCGCGCCTGGGCCGGATAAATCCATATATTGCCCAGCCGGATCGCTTCCGTATCCGGGCGGCCCCGGCGGCGCAGCACGTTTTTGATGCGCGCCATGAGCTCCCGGATGCGGAAAGGCTTCGTCACATAATCGTCTGCCCCCATCTCAAGGCCCATTACCACATTCACTTCATCGTCACATGCAGTAAGAAAAATCACAGGGGTTTCCCTGTTTGCCCGCAATGCCCGGCAAACGTCATATCCACTGCCATCCGGCAGCATCAGGTCGAGGATGGCAAGGTCAAACGGCTCCCGCTCCGCCGCCAATTTGCCCCCGGCAGCATCCGGCACATGATGCACGGCATAGCCCTCCTGCTCAAGCGCATAGACGAGCCCCACGGCGATTGTACGGTCATCCTCCACCAGCAAAATCCGCATGCACATCCGCCCCTATTTATTTCATCTGAATCGAGTATATCATATTTTTCGCTTGGTTGCATGACAATCCTGTCATATCGTCAAAACGCCCGCGGCATTTCTGCCGCAGGCGCTGATTGCTTGAATTTGGATGTCTGATATCTGTTAATACGCCTTGCCCCAGTAAAGCATATGCTTTGCCGGCTTACCACAGCAAACGCAGGTATCGGCAAGCTGCTCCTGCTCAAAGGGGATGCAGCGTGAGGTAACGCCCGCTTCCTCTTTGAGAGCTTCCTCACAGGCGAGGTCGCCGCACCACATCGCCTTAATAAAGCCAGGCTTGTGCTCTGCAAGATCCTTAAGTTCCTCCAAGGTTTTGGCGCTGTAAGTCATCTCTTCGCGGCGGGCGAGCGCTTTTTCATAAAGCCCGGCACGCACGGCCTCCAGCTGCTCTGCGATGGCCGCTTCCAGTTGATCGAGTGAGACGAAGGTTTTTTCGCGGTTATCACGCCGCACTAGAACGCACTGGTTATTGGCAATGTCCTTCGGGCCAATCTCCAGCCGCAGCGGCACACCCTTCATCTCATACTCCGCAAACTTCCAGCCAGCGGAATTATCACTGTCATCCACCTTGACGCGGAATGTTGCCGCCAGACGGTCACGCAGTTCCATCGCCTTATCGAGCACGCCTTCTTTATGCATTGCAATCGGCAGAATGACCACCTGTACGGGTGCGACGGCCGGCGGCAGAACGAGGCCGTTATTATCCCCGTGCGTCATGATAATCGCGCCAATGATACGGCTTGACATACCCCAGGAGGTCTGGTGCGGATATTGGAGCGTATTGTCCCGCCCAGTGAACTGGATGTCGAACGCACGGGCAAACCCGTCGCCAAAATAGTGGCTCGTGCCGCTCTGAAGAGCCTTGCCATCGTGCATAAGCGCTTCAATCGTATAGGTTGCCTCCGCGCCTGCAAATTTTTCCTTGTCCGTCTTACGGCCCTTGACCACGGGAATCGCAAGGTCATGCTCGCAGAAATCCGCGTAGACGTTGAGCATACGCTCCGTTTCCTCCACCGCCTCCTGTGGGGTCTCGTGCATGGTGTGGCCTTCCTGCCAAAAAAATTCCATGGTGCGCAAAAACGGGCGCGTTGTCTTCTCCCAACGCACAACGGAGCACCACTGGTTATAGAGCTTGGGCAGATCACGGTAGGAATGAATAACCTGGGCATAGTGATCGCAGAAGAGCGTTTCGCTCGTCGGGCGCACACACAGGCGTTCCTGAAGCTGTTCCGCGCCGCCGTGCGTGACCCACGCCACCTCTGGCGCGAAGCCCTCCACATGCTCCTTTTCCTTTTGGAGCAGGCTTTCCGGAATAAACAGGGGCATCATCACATTTTCATGCCCCAGCGCCTTGAAACGCCGATCGAGGTTATCGCGGATATTCTCCCACAGCGCCGTGCCGTAAGGTCGCACCACCATGCAGCCGCGCACGCAGGAATAGGAGGCAAGCTCCGCTTTCTTCACAACGTCCGTATACCACTTGGCGAAATCTTCCTCCATGGAGGTAATTTCCTCCACCATTTTCTTCTGCTCTGCCATCTTCCAAAAAACCGCCTTTCCAGGGATTTCAATATGAAATTACTCGTAAATTTAATTATAGTAATCCCCGGCGGATTTTTCAAGTTTTTTCGGCGCGGAAGGCAACGTTTATCGGAAACCACTGCACAGGCAATACAAAAGCGCGCGCTGCATCTGCATTGTGAAGCCAGAGTCCCCATTTGCCATCGCAGCCTTTATTTATCCTTCGGCTTTGCAAAAAAGGACACCAACAGCCCGCTGATCATCGCAGCCGTAATGCCTGCCGCACCGGCTGTCAACGGCCCCGTCAGCACACCGAGCAAGCCCTGGCTGGCCACGGCTTCCTTCGTTCCCTTCGCCAACAGATAACCGAAACCCGTCAAAGGGACGCTGGCCCCCATGCCGGCCCACTTTACCAGCGGCTCATAAAGGCCAATTGCGCCAAGTAGCACGCCCAGCGTAACAAACAGCACCAGAATTCTTGCGGGCGTCAATTTCGTCCAGTCAATTAAAATTTGGCCTACGGCACAGATCAGCCCGCCAACCAGAAACGCTTTCAAAAAGATCATGCGTATGATTCCTTCCTTTCACAGAGCCGCGCAGCGCCTCTGCGCGGCCTCCCTGTTTGAAAAGCCCTACTTGATAGCGCTCGGCTTTTCTGCGTCGTTATTCTTTGCCTTTTCACCACAAATATTCCAAAAGAGTGGAAAAGAAAAATAGAAGCACAGAGGAACTACGCGTCAGGAAGCAATCGATTCAAAAAATACAGGCCCAGCGCTCTGCCGGGCCAGCAATGACAAGCTGTTTTTCATTTCTACCGTTCCTTTGCCCGAATGGAAAGCTTTTAAAAATGCAGGCTTTGATTCGGCAGCAGCGTGTAGACGGCGCTGGATGCGCCATGACAATCCTTCCAACCGGCAAAAATCTTCGATAGATCAACACGCACCTTTTTGGATACGCCAGAAATATTCCGGATTGAAAAGCCTTGCCCAGATAGCCGATAAGCCACGCCAAAGCTCGCCATGGAAACCTGTGTATCGCCCGTGCAGCAAGGGGCAACCAAAAGATCTGCCGCTTCATCCGGCCGGAGCCCCAAAAAGTCATGCACCAGCACATCAAGAAACACATTCGGGTATTCATAATAGGAAGGCGAGCCGTGCCAATTCCGTTTGCTCTCTTCCCCCGTGTTATAGTAAATATAATTCATATCATACCGCTCGCCCATATCAAAATTGTCGGCCCCGGCCTGCTGGGCAACCCGCTCTAACTGGCGCTTGAGCAGGGCTGCATCCGCCTTTTCCCGCCTGTATTTTGCATCGTGGCACCAATACCGCCCGGCGGCGCACAAATCATACGGGCCACCCACGCCAATTTCCGACTGCGTATAATCCTCAATTTTTGCCGCGACAAAGGATGGGAACTTTTGAAAAACATCGTCATACTGCTCGATCACGGCGTTCACCGTTTCGTTTCTGGTGGGATCATTGAAACCGAAGGTGACGGACAAGGCGTTGCTCAGCAAATGGATATGGTCATGCGCCGCACCCTGCCGGTCGATCCAATCCACATAGCGGCCGTCCCGCTCACTCCAATAGCCCTCCGGGATAGGCTGTATATAATTGTGCCGCATTTTATTGGCCAACGCTGCATAACGATCCGCTTTTTCCGGGGCTCCAGCAATGGCTTCAAGCCGCGCCATTAACTCGAACGAATGCACGGCAAAGGCCTGCGCCTGTGCATTGGCGCCATCCTTTATGACTTGATCTTCATAATACACATCGCCCCAAAGGCGGCCATTCCCATCCAGAAACCGCTCTGCAAAGCAAAGCCCGCGCTCCAGAGTGCCCAAATGCTTTTTTACAAACCCAAGGTCCTTAGTCAGGCAGAAGTAATGATATAGCTCTTCCACCAGCTCGATTACGCCTGTGAGCAGAAACATTACGGCCTTTACCTTTTTATCCTTGCTTTTGCGGTATACGCGGTATTCCCTCCGCCCATTCGGTTGTAGAGAACACGGAATGCGGAACTGCCGCCGCCAATCTGTGCGCATGAGACGCAGCTGCAATTCCAGCATTCTGCGGACCACCTGCAAATCAAAGGCGTCGCCCATCGCTACCCTGCCGCGAATATGGAATTCGTGATCCACAGCGGGGTAAGTGCCCCCATAAAACTTTGTTTCCAGCGTTGAAAGAACATAGCCCTCCCGCAGCCGCTTTTTTCCGCGCATAAAGGAGCGCTCGGCGCATTGGTTTAAGATGCTCTTCCAATAGAAGTTTGCCATTGCCCGCTCTAAGGCGTCTGAGCCATCCACCCGCACACAAAACGCATTTCCAAGAAAATCGCAGGATGGAACCCCTTTATACACGACAGTGCTGTAATCCGCATCAAAAAAGATATCGACCCCTGCCCGACTGTGCCGCACCCGATAGCCTCCGGTTGTTTGAAGCAGTGAACAGGTATCCTCGCCCTCATCCAGCGCCCATAAAAACGCGTTTCCCACAAATGATTTGGGCTGAGCCGCCGGCGGGATTACATAGTGATTGCCATTCTCCTGCAAATGGGCATAAATTTTAACGTCACGATCCAAAATCAGCTTTTTCATAACCCCCCTCCACCACGCCTTGTCAGCTCTCATTTCTAACGCTGTGTATCGCCAGGCCTTGCCTTCCCCTTTTTCAAGGAGTGCCGCAGAAGCTTTTTCACGAGATTGATCGCTTCCGCCGGACAAAGCGCGCGTGCTCAGTGGAATACAAACAATAAAAATAGAAGAGTGTTCACGGAGCGCGGAGCGCGGACCGGCTTGCCGCTTGCGGGATCAATGTGTTCCCATCCGCCCACGATTTGTGCCCACCAGGCGCCGCTGGCTCCGAAGCCTTCTATGCGCTGAAACTGCTTTTCAGGGTTTATCTGTATGTTCAAATGCCAACCGCCTCCTATCCGGCAAAACAAACGCGGCGCATTTGTTTTTTGTTCAATCCCGTTTCATGGCGGCGAAGGGATAATCCATAAAGTGCTCCGGCATGACGAAGCGCACAAAATTGGAAGGCGCCTCATCCCCCTCAAAATACAGCCAGCGCGTCATTTCCAGCACGCGCTGGTTCGGTAGCACACGCAGCTCCGCCTGCTCTTTCTCCGTCGGTACGCGGCGCACGATTGAATAATCGATTTTTCCCACGCTCAAATCCTCCTGCGTAAGGATCACATGCGCAATCGAGGCCTCGCTCTGCGCGCTCCCGGCAATGCGTTCATAAAGCTCCTGTGTAAAGTAGTTATCCTCCACAGCCACCGGGATTTTTTCGCCATAGCGCACACGCTTGAGGCGGCGCACCACCCTACCGGGCGTCCAGCGTTCGCTGAGGACGCCGGCTTCCACCGTAACCGGCTCATCCTTCACCACGCGATTGACACAACGGATGCCCATTTTATCCAGGTAGTGGGAAAGAGAAATTAACGGTTCAAAGCCTAGCTCCCGCTTTGGCTCTTTTACAAACGTGCCAATTCCGTGCCGCTTTTCCACCTGGCCTTCATGCTCCAGCTCATTGAGAGCGGCACGCACGGTTGCCCGTCCAACTTGCAGCTGCTCCATAAGCTCCTTCTCAGTGGGCAGGCGGTCGCCTACCTTATAATCTCCCATTCGAATGCGGTTTAATATATACTCTCTCACCTGAATATATAAAGGAGTGTAGCTTGCTTTATCCAGCATACGTTTCGCACCCTTCTTCCAAAAAAATCCATATCTTAATTATACACAGGAATAGTGTTTTGTCAAAATTCGGCTGTTTTTCGGCACATCCAGGAGGGTCGTGCAAAAGTAACGTGCGATCACAAGCTCCCCTTCTTCGTTCGGGCGGCCGTTTTCATCAAACCATCGCTCCTGTACGCGCGCATCGTTCTGTGCCGTTTCCTGCGCCAAACGCGTAAGATCAAGCAATATCACACCCTCCTGCTGCCCAAGGTTCCTCATCGTGGCAAGGCAGCCGCTCAAATCTTTCCGCAGGGTCAACGGCATTTGCAGGATCACCAGGGCGCCATCCGACTTTGCCCTGCTAATGAGCGCGCTCAAGTCATGCTCAAACCGCGCCTGCACATTCAGGCCTGATTTCTCTCCTTCAAACTCCGGCATGATCGACACAACCGACGGGTGAAAACGGCCCACCCAATCATCGTAATGCAGCAGCATGTCGGAAACTGTATCGCCGCTGTGCGCTTGGTTGATGGCATAACGCATCCGGCTCGTATATTCGTCGCCAATCATTTCCCAGCGGGATACCTCCTGGATATGCTCCGGGTAGGCCCGCGCGCCGTTTTGACTGAAACGCGTTCCAGCGGTCGTCCCGCCGCCGAGATACACCCAAACGAAGGGCTGCCCGGGCGAAAAATACGGCGCAAACAAGGCGCTTTTGGCTTTGTCAAGGGAAAACTCCGCCCGCGCTGGATCCGGATCCTCCGGCAGTGAAAGATCATGATAGCTGCCAGATACAAAGATTCCCTCTTCGGATACGCACAGCTCCAGCGATTGCAGCAGATAGCGAACCCACAGCAGGTGCCCGTATTCGTTCGGGTGGATGCCGTCCGCCATCAGCTTTTTCACTTCTTTTGGATGAAGCAAAACGTACAAAGGGTAAACGTAAAAAACACCGGAAACGGGCTACTAACATCTCCCGCAAGGTAAAGAAACCAGCGGCTTAATAAGCTACTGGTTTCTTTCTGTTTCTGCTCATAGAAATATATTGTTTGTGCTCAACGTGCCTTTCCAATGCGTTGAACTGGTTATAATTATCCTTTAAATCCTCCGTAAACATAGCGACATATTCTTTCACCATTTCCAAACTGCTATGCCCGTAAAAGCTTCTGCAAGCGAAATATATCGCCGCCGCGCTTTTATCCATTCTTTCGCGAAGGTGTGTCTATACACATGAATAGAGGTTCTACTAACCCCTCTGGAAAGGTTGTAACGGCGTACTGCACTTTCCATTCCTGATTTCGTGAGTTTTCCGCCATACTGGTTACAAAACAAATAGTCCCCAGCTTCCCCCTGTCTGTATTTTAAGTATTCGGTTAAAACACTTGATAAAGTATACGACAACGGGATAATTAATTGTATTCTGTTTTTTGTCTTTGTCAGCACAATACAATTATTGTCAAAATCAATATCATGTATTTTAATGTTACTTACTGTTGATAATCTTTGACCTGTACCCAATAGAAAATTCGTCAATACCCAGCTTCTATATTCTGAAAAATTGCAATGCTTTATATCTGGTTTTTTCAACAATACTTTTAATTCAAAGTCTGTGTATGTCTCTTTAACCTTCTTTGTTTTTTTAGGCAATTTGATTTCAAATGGTGCTATATATTCGTTCTCCATGAAGTAATTTAATATTACTTTTAACCCATTACAGTATGAGTATATTGTTTGGTCATTCGCGTTTGTATTTGTTTGAAGATATATAATATAGTTTTCATATACAGTCTTTGTAATTAACGCCGCCGGCTGTCTTGTATCAAAATAATTTCCGAAAATACTTATAACAATCGTCGTATGAATTAATCGTATGGGGAGAAAGATTTTTCGCTGTATTGTAACGTTGAAAATCTAAAAAAGCTTTATCTGTTGAAACATTTCTTGAATAACGCATAGTTATTTTTTGCATGTTTTCACCTCGCATAATTATATTCTTAAATCAGTTTTTTATGATTTCTTGCATGCCAGATTAGCAAAAAATCGGTGAAAAATCATGTGTGCAAGATATAAAAAAGACAAGCTGTAAGAATACGTTTTTTACTTACAGCTTGTCCACTTTCATGGCTTGAAAAAATCCTTTGGCTGGGGTGGGAGGATTCGAACCGCCGCATGCTAGAGTCAAAGTTTCCACCCACCAAATGTAAGCTGTAAGTACTCAAATAAAAGATTGCACACATGATTTTAATGATAAAATGTCTTCTAATTTTAAAACCGCTCTGCGGCGCTCTATTCTTTTTTTCTAAGAACAATGGATTTTTCATCTTCCCCTAATTGACAAATAATTTTGTCTTTTTCTTTCCAATTAAGAAACTCTCGTTGTTTGATAGGAATGATAAGTCGACCTATTTCATCAAGTGTTCTTTGCTGTGAAATAATTTCACTTGCTTCTTGTATAGATAATTCTTCTAGTTTCATTTCTTCCCCCTTTCTTATTCTGTCATTTTGGCAGTTTTTTATTTATCAAATTGTCGAAATTTTTCACTTTTAATTTGCATAATATTTTTTTATCTGAGAACAATATTCTATAAAAGAAATATACAAATCAAAAATATATAACAAGAAATTCGCTAAATCGCAAAGTGTTTACTTTACGACGGACGTATACCTCTGCTTTCTTGCTATGCCATTATTTTATCTCAATGTTCCTGATTTGTAAATACTTTTTTACAAATAATTACAATTTATTATGGTGGGAAAAAATGCAAATTGAAGCTATGTTTATCAAATATATCACATCTCAGAAAGCGACGGTAAGATTAAAGCAAACAACAATATCAACGTATTATCGTAATTTTGAAGCTCACATAAAGCACTTTTTTGAAGATGTAAAAACAATTGATGAAAGTGTCATAACTAAATTTACAAAGTATTTACTGTTTCGCGTATCACGCAAAACAGCAAATGACATATTGACATTGCTTTCATCTATTTTGCGATATAACAAAATTGATATTGAGATATATAAACCACGTTTTCAAATTCCGGAAATTGAGAGCTTAACAGGTGCGGAATGGGAACGACTAGAAAATTATTGTCTTTTGCACTTAGACTTTTTGAGATACTGTATTCTTGTAAGCATGTATACTGGGGTCAGACCGGGCGAACTCTGTGCGAGTAGAAAGTCAAATTTGAATTTAATAGATTGTGAACTTGATATAACGCACACCTTGCAGAGAATTAAAAACCTTGATGTAGGAGCAACGACAAAAACAAAAGTAATTATTAATACCCCAAAGAGTTCAAAATCAGTGCGTTCTATCCCTTTGATAGATGACCTTGTTGCAATTGGAGTAAACCTATATAAAAACGTTCCGCCAAATGCATTTCTGCTTACTGGAAGCTCAGACAAACTTATAGAAGTTCGACTACTGGAAACCAAAGTGAATGAAATTTATACGAAGCTTGGAATTGAAAATAAAAACGTTTATACGCTCCGTCATTCGTTTGCGACGCGATTTTATAACGCCACAAATGATATTAAGACACTTGCCGACCTGCTCGGTCACGCAGATATTAAAACGACCTATCGCTACATCTACACGGACAATAGTAGAAAGCGACAAGGCGTTAATTCTCTTGTTTTCAACCGTATGTAAAAATCGCAAAGTAAACACTTTGCGATTTTTTTGGAACATCTGCTTTTCTAGTATCTTAAAGAGAGGCAGGAATATACCCTTGTCAGAAGAAAAAAGTTTGCTAGCAGCAAAGGTTCGGCGGTGGCGGAAATATATGGGATTGACAGTAGATAAAGCTTCTGTTGTGTGCTGTGTCACGCAAGTAAAATATCAAAAATTTGAAGAAGGAATTGCAACCCCAATTCCTGCGAAAATAAATCGCATGAGCATTTTTGCGAGCATAGAACCATCAGCCTTTGAAGATGATATATCATTTCAGGAGTTTGAAGCACTAATACGGGAACAAATAGAAAAAGACAATTACAAGTATCAAGGTTGGTTGAAAGTCTCTCCAGCCATACTAAGCGAAAAGCTGAAAAGCATCCGAGAGATACACTCCTTGACGCAGAGGCAAATGGCATTAATATCTAACTGCACAATTTATGAATATGCGTGTTTAGAGAGTGGCAAATCCAGAAGTTTGCCAATAGGTGATACTTCCGTTGTTTCATGCATTTCAATTTTTTTTGATATACCACTTTCAGACTTGCTCAATAATGAGTTAGACCAATTCAGTTTTAGCAATAAATATTTGGAACGATTAGAATATCAGCAACGCAAAAACCAGCAAAAAGGGGATTAACATATAAAAAAACCGTTACAGAAAGAACCTTGTCCGACTGGTGCGGACAAGGTTCTTTCATGTCAAAAAATAACATGTTCACATATAAACACAATGAATTCAATGTGCGCAGATAATGATTTATCTATCATGGAATAGCTGATTACAAAAACATAGCTATTGCAGCATATCCATAGAAATCTTTGAATAGTCGGTCTTAGCTTTTATAAGATTGCCCTCTCCGTCATAAATATCTACATTACTTGCTATGATTTCTGTTGCCCAGTCTGTTAAAATTCCATATTCTCTATCCTTATTCCACTGATTATTCACTATGCTGAATTGTTCACATCTGCTCATTCCGTCATCATTGTTTAGCAATAGATTTCCGTCCCAAATAATATGAAATGACCCTTCCTCGAGTTCCGTATCAAAGGTAGACATTTCAATTCTATCATTTCGGAAGCCTTCTTTAAATATTACCCAATACTTTTGGGAGGTGGGGTATTTAGGTTCATTCGTAAAACTCGAAGCATCATTAAGGGTTGATTCATCCTCTTCATAAGTGTCTGGTACACTTGACAAATACAATTTATGAGATAATATGCCTACCTTGCTTGGCAATGTCGTTGGTTCTGGTTTTGTATCATAAAAAAAAGTTATTTTTATATCATCATTATAATCATAAGCAAGATAATACCCTAGTTCATCCCATGTTAACTCAAGGTTTAAAACATTCTGTATATCTTGATATTCCATATGAGCATCAAGTTCTTTGGTTATTGGACCCAGACCTCCTCTTCTCTCTATTGGATATTCCAATCTTTCAATTCTTTCCGAGCCGTTCAAAGACAAACTTTCGGAAATTTCGTGAATCTCAAACATACATGATGTTCTTTTGTCTGAATAATAAAGTACTCTTCTTGTGCCGTCCCAATGCCACATTACATCATAATCACTTCCGTAGATACTTGCCAACTCATTTACGGTGATTCCCACTAAATTAACCATATATTCATTATCTTGTATAGAGTTTGAAGGAGTTAATAAAATTGGTGCATTCAGAGTAATATCATCAGTATCAACTGTTACGTTGTAAGCAAATCGTTTATAATCATCATGAGCAAAGACTATTGTATATGTACCTTTTGGTAATTTCAGTTCAAATTCCCCGCTATTGTTGGTTGTTGTGCTTGCAACTATTTTTGTACTTCCACTGCCCGGAATAATAACATCTACTGAAACATCAGTAATCGGATTGTTTGTTGCTTTATCTTTCACTGCTCCTACAATAAGATTATCTGTTCTTTTTATAGCTTCCTCAACTGCTAATTTTGCATTTACGATAGGATACCTTCTTGTATCTGCCTCATCATATCCTGTTGCAACATCCTTCGTATTGCTACAAACAATTTCTTTCACCTCTTCCGCCGTAAATTGAGGATTAACAGACCAGACAAGGGAAGCCACACCCGTAACCATTGGCGCTGCCATAGATGTACCAGTATCATAACCATAACTTCCATTAACACCGTCACTAACAACTGTACTAAAAATATCTTTGCCGGGAGCTACAATAGATATGTTATCACCATAACAAGTATAATAATTTTCCCATTGCAATAATTCTTTAATACCAAAGCCTTTCAAAGGATTAAATCCATTAACTAGTTCATAACCATTCTTGTTTTGCTGCACTGCACCGACAATCAAAAAATGTTTATATATGTCTGAATTGTTATATAGTTCTCTATAACTCTTGTCATTCTCATTGAACATTAATTCTATACTTTCATCTGTTATACTTGCAAATAAGCCAGTTGACGTACTATCTGCTTTATTATTGCCCGCTCCTTGAACAATTATAAAATCTTCTATTTTTAGCACGTCTTCCCAGTATAATATCCATTCTGCCGCCTGTGCCCCACTTTTTATAATCTCTTGTCCGTTCATGAAACCTCCCATAGACATATTTATAACTTTGCACCCTTTTTTTAACAATTCTTTTATTCCATCAAATTGATTAAGGACTGTGATACCTTTTTTTTCTTGTTTTTTCGTTGCTGAAACATCTGCACAATATAATTCTTTGTTCCAAACAATTCCTGTAATTCCCTTTTCATTATTAGCGGTTGCTCCTATAATCCCTGCAACATGTGTTCCGTGGTCTTCTTTTGAATTTTCATCAGGGTTAATCATTGTTATTTCTAAATCCTCATGGTTAATATCAAATCCCTTATCTACAACACCTATTTTTATACTACTAAACCGATTCTTATACTCCCAAGCAGATGAAGCTTGAATTGTTTCTAGTCCCCAATTAAGTCCGTCTGGATTTGCTTCATCCCAATCTGTTCCCAAAAGACCTTGAAATGTGTCTTTCCATGGGTCGTTAGGGATAGCCTGACTGATAAATTCGATAATCGTCTCAATTTGGCAAGTAAATACTCCTTCCATTTTTTTGACATTACCGGTTATAGTTTTCAGTTCTTCATAACTGTTTGTAGTCGGAATTTCAATTTGATAAACACCATCACCATTAGTCCCAAGAATTATACCATTTATACTATTTAGTACTGCTTGTAGCTGATTTTCGGAATAGTCTCTCTTAAAAAACACTATTATTCTGTTGTTGATATATTTACCTACATCAGAATTTTCTGAAACATGTGTGTCATCTATATCCTCGAACCATTTTTGTGTTGATGAGCCATCTGAATAATAGTTGCTATTATTTGAATTTTCTTTGATTATTAATATAGTAACAATTGAACCTATCAACACCAAAACTAAAAATATTACGGAAATTATAATGCTTTTTTTCTTTGATAATCTTTTCTTCATTTCCTTTTTTCCTCCTTTATTTTTTATATATTTCTTCGATAAGAGATAAATTTGTATAAACCCATGCCCATTCAAGCCAGCAATTATTTTGATGGTTTGAATGGGCGATTATATAGATGTAATATTCTAATGCAATTTTTCAAACGTCTACTTCAATTAATAAACATCAGTTGCCGTATCAACCCCCCCGCAGTGCGGACAAATTTTTTCTCTACTGTTTTTATCAGACCTTATAATTGCAATGATAATCAAATAGATTAGCCCAAAACCTAAGAATAAGGTGCCAATACCAATGACCCAATCTTTTGTACGGAACATTTTTTCAGTTTTGAATTCCCCTATGTAACCGCATTTTTTGCATTTAGGCAATTCATGATGAGCATAGTCACCACCAGCACCTTGCGCTGGGCGATTATCTGTTGCAACTCCACAATGAATGCAAACAGCCGCATTGTTGTCAATTTCTTTTCCACAGTTTTTACAGTACATTTTTTTGCTCCTTTTTTATCTAATTTAAATTGTTAAGTTTTATGTTTACTTTTTACTTCGAACGAATTCATACTCTTTATCGGATCCATACTCTTTACTACCCGTTGTTATACATAATTTTCCTTTTTGAATTTTATAATCCAGCGGTTCATATGGGTAATAAAACTGGTCGTAAAAAGTAATCGTTCCGCTCGCAGCAGTCTTATAGTAAACTGCTGCCTTCCCTACAACTTCTTGATTTGATGTCACCCGGCAAGACCCGTCTTTTTCTAAAACAAAGCATACCTCTCCGTCAGAATTTTCCCATGTGCCGACTATCGTGTCACTTTTACCAATATTGGATATCAGTAAACCAGCCGAAACAACAACAATCAGTACAGCTATTACAGCGATAGATATTTTTTTAACCTTTGCCTTATCCTTGAAAATGTTTTTTACAGTGCCAACAGCATTACTGGTAGCTGGTTTTACTTTGTCATTCGCAACTGTTTTAACAGAGCTTATAATATTGTTTAGCTGTTGACTTGACTTTAGAATCCCGTCATTTAGTTTTTGTCCGCATTTGGGGCAAAATAATGCTTCCTCCATGATTTCTTTGCCGCAGTTTTTACAATACACATTTTATCTTCCCTTCGAAAATTTTATTTTAAACTTTTGGTTTCAACATACCCTCCTTCCGTTTTCCCTCTATAAACGCTTCCCCCTTTTATCACCTCCCACAAAAATAAATGTTATGCTTTAAAGTGCAGATAAAAGTTTTATGCTGGTTTGAATAATCTCCTGATAGACTGTCCATACTAATAGGAGATGACAACAACGTTTCGCAAAGTTTATAACTTTGCGATAAAATTGAGCGGAAGCTATGATTTGATTGGCTTCCGCTCTTTCTATATTCAATTTTGACCCCTTATTTGACCCCTAATAGCAAATGTTCAGCTTTTCCATGTTCTGTTTTTTAAAGCTGAAAGAAAGGTGTACATATCTGTCTAAAGTAAAGTTGACTGTTGCATGTCCCAGTATCTCACTCAATACTTTTACGTCTATATTTTGTTCGATTGCTCTTGTCGCAAAGGTATGCCTTAAAGCATGGAAGTTGATATCTCGTATTTCCGCTTTTTCAAGATACTTTTTAAATTTGTACTGGTAAGCTCTCGGCTCGATATATTTGTCCTCTCTCGCTGTCAGAACGTAAGAAGCGGGGGAGCATTTGGCTGAAAGTCTTTTCAGTTCTTCACGGAGAAAGTTGGGTATTGGTATCTTTCTAATCGAATTCTGACTTTTGGGACTGTCTGTAATTACAACGGTTTTTCCGTGCTGACATTCTGTTTTTCTCTGTATTCTCTGCATGGTTTTGGTCACTGAAATTGTTCCGCTGTCCACATCAATATCCTGCCATTGAAGTGCACATATTTCGCCTAATCGAAGTCCTGCATAAAGGGATAAAAGTATGCCTATGTTTTCACATGTAACGTGCCTTTTTATTGAGTTTACAAGCTTTTCCTGCTCCTCCTTCGTCAATACTTCAAGTTCTTTTTTGTGGACGGTGGGTCTTGATATGTCGCTGATGAAATCATGTATTAAGTCTCTTTTTTCTCCGTATTTTATTATCTGCATGAGCACAGTTACAATGTCGTATATCGTTTTTTCCTGTAAACGCTCCTGACTGGTTTTGTAAAGGATAAAAGCGTTTACGCTATCCCTTGTGACAGGCGTGTTTTTAAAATATTGAAGCAGGTGCTTTTTTGCTATTTCTCTGTATCTTGCAACGGTGGACTGCTTGTTTTTAATCTGTGTTTCCTCAATCCATTCGTTGCATAACTGTTCAAACGGAATATTATCAACCTCTTGAAAGACTTGTTTTACAGTGTCCGTTTCTTCCTCTTCCTCATAGGATAATTTCAATTTTTCCTTTAAATCCGCATAGCTTTTAGCATATACCGACCTGTGTTTTCCGTCCGCAGAAAGTATCCTTGCTTCCCAGCGACCGTCTTTTCTTTTGCGTATATTTTCACCTCTTCTCGGCATTAAAAATCAATCCTTTCACATTAAGATTTTGACCCTTTATTTGACCCCTAATAGAATGACATCATCTGAAATTTAACCAATTTGATGTCTTTATGTAATTATATGCTTATATTTTCTTCTGTTTTAGAGAAAAATAATTGACATTTCATGCGATTTTATGTATGATAAGAACGTAAATCAGCAGTTTTTGCTTTTCGTAAAGTTATAAACTTTGCGAAAAATATCGGCATATATTTTTCCAATATATGTTATTCTATATGTGTACCTTTTAGAACAGACGAGGTTTTTAAAACTTGTCTGTTTTTATATTTTTCAACACTACAAACCTTGCCCGAACCAGTCGGACAAGGTTTTTTCATGTCAAAAAAAGTGACACAAAAGTGTACTTTCTAAATACGACACAGCATATATTTTACTAAAGGGAATGAAGTGCCACAAAACCCGTTGCTGCTGCCTTTCGCGTGTTGATAGACACAGATGGATGAGGGCGTGGGGTCTCGGCATTTCATGTCGAGCCCCCACGCCCTCATCATGTTTAATTATTA